>Ga0163109_10003507_pt1 | contig 11988 bp, 10 predicted proteins | sample CRUFie1St13metaG_FD_108704 | JGI IMG/M metagenome (GOLD analysis project Ga0163109, IMG submission 108704) | Marine microbial communities from the Costa Rica Dome - CRUD Field 142mm St13 metaG | ecosystem: Environmental > Aquatic > Marine > Oceanic > Photic zone | place: Costa Rica: the Eastern... | reverse complement strand
CTCCAAGTAACAAAGACTTGGCATCTCCGAACGCCAGAAAATTCTGACTTGGCAGTGATAGACACTCCAGCTGGACTGACTAGGCAAGAGTTGATTAGTGCGACGAGAGGCGCGGATGCAATATTGATTCCCGTCATGCCATCAGACATTGATATTCATGCGGTTATGAAGTGCATTTCTGACCTCTTGCTGGTGGCGAAGATTCCACGGCCGGATATGAAAATCGGTATTATTGCTAACAGGGTGAGAGCGAATACACGAGTGTACAGTCAGCTGACAAAGTTTTTATCAAGCTTGGACATACCCGTAGTAGCGACTTTGCGCGACTCGCAAAATTACACCAGAGCTTTTGAGTTTGGAATGGGGATCCATGAGATGCCCTTCTCGCAAGTCAAAAAGGATATCGATGCGTGGTCCGACATCATGGGATGGTTAGATAGGCTCAGAGAAAGAAATCTTGGGCAACCCTCGGCTATACACTATTTGAGAGGTTAGTCGGTCAGTAAGACGAGATTCTGATGAATCGGCCTATATACTTGGATTACGCGGCAACCACCCCGATAGATGAGGCGGTGCTAGAGAAAATGTTGCCCTTCATGTCCCGAGAAGGTCAGTTCGGAAATTCTGGCTCTTCGTCCCACGTTTACGGGTGGGAGGCACAGGAGGCAGTAGAGGAAGCCAGGTCTGTCGTTGCAGAGTTAATCAACGCCGATCCTAGTGAGATATTTTGGACTTCTGGTGCCACTGAAGCTGACAACCTAGCCTTGAAAGGGATCTGTTCCGATTCCCATAGCAAAAAGCATTTGATAACCAGCTCACTAGAGCATAAGGCGATTTTAGATTGCTGTAGATATCTTGAAAGGCAAGGTCATCAGATTGATTACGTTCAACCAAATAAGAACGGGACTTTAACGTCTGCCGAAATTGCGAATGTGATAGAAGAGGGGCTTTCTTCGGTGGTCTCGGTAATGCACGTAAATAATGAGTTAGGAAATATCAATCCAATAGGAGACATAGGCTCCCTTTGCAGAGAAAAGGGCGTTTTATTTCACACTGATGCGGCGCAAAGTTTTGGAAAGCTCAGAATAGACGTGAAAGAACAATGCCTAGACATGATTTCTGTTTCTGGGCATAAGATATATGGGCCTAAAGGTGTAGGTTTCATATTCATTAGTAAAGCTGCACAAAAGCAGATAATGCCGCAGCTTCATGGTGGTGGCCAAGAGATGTCGATGCGACCTGGCACGCTCGCGACCCATCAGATCGTAGGTCTCTCTGAAGCCGCAAAATTAATGAGCTCGAGTCAGTCTGTTGAGTTGCAACGTTTGCAAGCCCTAAAGAGAGTGTTCTTCGATAACATTTCTAAACTGCCAGGTTTTTTTCAAAACAGTCACTCTGAGGACCATTTCCCAGGTATCTTTAATTTTGGCTTCTCTGGGGTCGATGGAGAAACCTTATTACTGGCCGCGTCCAGAATAGCTGTTTCTACAGGATCGGCATGTAACTCCGAGAAGATAGAGGCGTCTCATGTCCTCAGGGGCCTGGGATTAACAGAGGATCATGCGGCCTCTTCAATACGGGTAAGTTTTGGGAGGTATACGACCGCTGAGGATGTCAGAAACGCCTCCGAGGAAATTTGCACTGTTATCAATCGATTGATTGCAAAATAAGCGAGAGTATAATCCCGGGGGCGTTTTATTGGCCCCTCTCCGGACCCTATTTTCCGGAGCTGGGATTAAATTTCTGGAGGAAAAGATGGCTTTGGAAAGAACCTTTTCGATAGTAAAGCCTGATGCTGTGGCTCGTAATTTAGTTGGGGAGATTTACTCTCGTTTCGAAAAAGCGGGTCTTAAGATTATTGCGTCTAGGATGCTTCTTTTATCAGAGGAACAAGCGGCGGGTTTCTATGCCGAACATGATGGCAAACCGTTTTATGAAGACCTTTGCGCTTACATGAGGTCCGGCCCCGTAATGATACAGGTCTTGGAGGGAGAGGACGCGATTTTAGCAAATAGAAAGCTTATGGGCGCGACGGATCCAAAAGAGGCGGAGCCCGGAACGATTCGAGCAGATTTTGCAGAGTCTATAGACGCAAATGCTGTTCATGGATCCGATTCCCCTGAATCAGCCAAAAGAGAAATAAATTTCTTCTTCCGGGAATCAGAAGTTTTCCCCCGCTAGCTCAGAACTCTAATGGACCGTACGAGTATTTACAGCCTTGATCGGAAAAAGCTTTCTGAAATTGTGGCGGAGAACAAACTGCAGAGTTTCAGAGTAGATCAACTCCTCAAATGGTTGTATCACGATAAGGTGATAGATATGTCACAGATGACAAACTTACCGAAAAGCTTTCGGCGTTGGTTGTCATCGAACTACTCTTTTGACCTTCCAAGACTTTGCGCTTTCAAGCACTCGAAGGATGGAACCAAGAAATGGTCGGTTGGTTTAGAGAACGGAAATTATGTGGAGATGGTTTTGATTCCTGAGCGAGACAGGAATACGCTTTGTGTATCCTCTCAAGTCGGTTGTGCTCTGAAGTGTGATTTTTGCTCTACGGGCAAACAGGGATTTAAAGCAAATCTGACCACAGCGGAGATTGTAGGTCAGCTTATCCTCGCAAACCGTCATTTGTCTCGAGAAGGAAAAAGGGTTTCGAATATCGTTTTTATGGGGATGGGGGAGCCTTTGTTGAACTTTGAAGCCGTTAGCTCCGCCATAAACCTTTTTCAGGATGATTGCGCGTTCGGTTTGAGCAAGCGCAAGGTCACATTGAGCACCGCGGGACTCGTCCCCGGAATTATGAGAATGAAGGAAACTTTAGATTGCTCTTTAGCGATTTCACTTCATGCGCCAACAGATTCGGTGAGGAATGTCTTGGTTCCTGTTAACAGGAAATATCCCATAAAAGATCTCCTAGCCGCTGCTAGCGAATACATAGAATCGAGACAATCTCTTCGAAAATTAATCATTGAGTATACGCTCATTGAGGGTGTGAACGACTCCCCGCAAGACGCTGCTCGATTAGCCGAACTTTTGAAGCCTATAAAGTGCAAGATAAACCTTATCCCCTTCAATACGTTTGACGGCTCAGACTATAAGGCTCCGAAAGACCAATATGTAAAGGCGTTTCAGCGTCGTCTGATCTTAGCGGGCCACCGAGCCATGATTAGAAGCACTCGTGGTTCAGACATCATGGCGGCGTGTGGACAGCTAGCGGAGTTGAGCCTGATTGATGCAGACGAATCGATTGATGGTGGGTCAGATGAGCACAGAAAAGTGGCATTGACTTTCCGTGAATCCGCCTAGCACCGCTTGACGGGTTTTATATTTTTTTGATGTTTTCATAATGAACCAAGAACAGTTTGAGGAGAATAAAGTAGGTCAAGAACTTGCCTTTGCTCGAAAAGAGAAGGGAATGTCGCAGGAACAGATCGCAGATATTTTGAATTTGACGCTTGCCAATGTGATCGCGCTTGAAAATGACGACTATGAGAGCCTGCCCAGCTGGACTTACGTGAGTGGTTATCTAAGAGCCTATGCTCGGCTATTGGGCTTAGACTCGGATAGCTTGCGAGACAAAGCTGAAGCCCGCATTCAGGGGGATATGGAGACCTCTCCGAAACTCGATGGCTTAAAGAATGAGTCTCCAACATCAGTTTCGAAGCTGGTCTGGTATAAGAAGTTATTTCATGGGGGGACTTTAACTCCAATCGCTGCAGCATCTGCTTTGCTTCTTTTTTTCTTCGCTTTGGACGCGGTCCTCGATTCAGCTGAACGCAGCTCCGTAGAGCTGTCTTCGAGCGGTGAGTTGGATTCAACAACCTTAACGCTAGAAAGTGCTCGCACCATTTCAGATTCTAACGATCCGAAGGTCGAAGTACCTTCAATCCAAGCTCCAACAGAAGATGCAGTCCTTGATAAAGCCATACCAGGAGTGGGCGGCCAGACCAAAGATGAATTGAATAATCAAATCCTATACGAGGAAATCTCGGACACCGACATTAACAGTGAGAGGCCTCAAATTGCTCAGGAACTAAGTGCGACAACAGAGGAAAAACCTGAAGTTATAGATGAGGCTTTGCAGGACGCGGAGGATCCAGTGGTCGAGGAGATAAATTCTGTTCCAGTTCAAGACGCTGAAGAGTTGGTGCAGGAGGGCGCTGAGCAAAACTTCACGGTGGAATTTTTGGGCTTCAACGAATGGGGAGAGCGAATTCTTAGTTCTGTAGGCGAGGACAGAATGAGAATTGATTTTCAAGAAGACTGCTGGGTAGAAATTCGATCCAAGGAAGAGAGGCTTCTCTATGCGGATTTAGGGAAAGCAGGAGAGGTAAAGGATTTTGTAGGGGAGGCCCCATGGTTGCTAAAGTTGGGATACGCTGGTGGGATATCCATCTTCTTAAACGGTAGTCCGGTCAACTTCGCTCCAGCGCCCGAAGGCAGAATAACGAGAATTACAATTGATGAGGACAAAATTGAAAGTTAAGGCGGGAATATTTTGCACCAAGCAGTAAGAGGCATGAGGGACGTTCTGCCCGCAGATACTTGGCGATGGTCCCATCTAGAAAGAAAGTTGTTTCAACGCCTCACCGGTGCCAGTTATTCTGAAATACGACTTCCCCTCATGGAATTTACAGAACTCTTCGCGAGAGGGGTTGGAGAAGCGACGGATATTGTGGAAAAAGAAATGTATACACTATCCGATAGAGATGGCATGTCTATTTCCCTCAGACCTGAGGGAACAGCGAGTTGTGTGAGGGCTCTCGAAGAACATGGATTGTTATACAACAAAACATGTCGAACTTTTTATTCGGGCCCAATGTTTCGTTACGAGAAGCCGCAAAAAGGTAGATACAGGCAATTTTACCAAATGGGTGTTGAGGCCTTTGGTTTCGAGGGGCCTGATATTGAAGCTGAGCTGGTTCTGCTAATAACGAAATATTTCGAGGAGATAGGCTTAAATCAATATTTGACGCTAGAGATAAATACACTTGGCTCCCATGAGGATAGGAGACGATACCGCGAAGCTCTCGTGTCTTATTTAACTCCTTTCTACGGCGAGCTTGATGAGGATAGTCAACGCCGATTAAAGACGAACCCCTTGCGTATCTTGGACAGTAAAATTGAAAAGGTCAGAGACATAGTTGTTGATGCGCCAAAATTGATTGAGTTCGTTGGTAAACATGCGAGGGAGCATTTTGATAGATTTCAAGAGCTTTTATGCAAGATGAACCTCTCGTTCAAGTTGAATGATCGCTTGGTGAGAGGCCTCGATTATTATACAAATACTGTCTTTGAGTGGGTGACTGAAGAATTAGGCTCCCAAGGTGCCGTTTGCGCAGGCGGAAGATATGATGGGCTTGTTGAGCAATTGGGTGGCAAATCTACTCCCGCTGTGGGTCTGGCAATGGGTTTGGATAGAATTGTCCTCTTGCATGAAAAATTCCAGGCTGATAGTGGTCGACCGAGTCTTGATATATATATTTGTATCTTAGATGAATCGAAGATGGACCGAGCGTTTTTCCTAAGAGAAATTTTGAGTGATCGGCTACCGACCGTCACAATTAGAGTCCATATGGGCGGTGGGAATCTCAAAAAACAACTCAAACGCGCCGACGCCAGTGGAGCGGGATGGGCTATTCTACATGGAGCTGAAGAATCAGATGAGAAACGGTTAGTTCTAAAAGATCTTCGTGGAGAAAAAGGACAGTTGTTAGTTTCAATAGACGAGCTAATCGGAACTATTTGCTCGGCGTAGTCGATATAATTTGGTCAACAAAATGGGAGCGTTGGGTGGCAGATTTTCTTAGTGATGAAGAACAATCGGAGCGATTGAGAAGCTGGGTAGGCCGATATGGTTTGTGGGTTGTCTTAGTGATTGTCCTTGGTATATCTGCTTATTTCTTTCTCGAATACTCTTCAGAGCAAAGACGCATTGCAAGTGAAAACAGCACGGCCCTATTTGAGCAGTTTCTCGATGCTGAAGACGAAGCCCGCAGTGAAGTATTTCAAGAGATTGAAAAGACGTTCCCCAAAAGTTCCAGTCATATACTTGCCCTTATGACTGAAGCGGGATCGCTGTTTGAAGCAGGTCAAAACGATGAGGCTAGGAAGTTGCTGGAGAAGGCATTAAGCCTGTCCCCTAATGTTCTGCTATCTGATCTTATAAGAATTAGGCTTGCCAGAGCCTTTCGCGATATCAATGACGGGCAGGCCGCTTTGGTTACCTTGAGATCTGTAAAGGGCGCCGGTTACAGATCTTTGGCGTTGGAACTCACAGGAGATATTTATTTTTCGGAAAAAAAGATTCCTGAAGCTTTCGAAGCTTACGACCGAGCTTTAGGATCTCTTCGAGAGGGCGAGCGCAGGCCACTGCTCGAATTAAAGAGAAACAGCTTATCACCTCTAGATGGTAGTTTTGCCGAAGTAGAAGATACTTTGGCGGATGCTGTGAGGAAGGCTGAAGAATTGACTCGAAACCCCGAATCCTCTGATGAATAGAAAACTCGTGGTAAACGACCTGACGCTCAAAGGCGTTCTCCTGCTGGCAGTCATGTCCCTAGGGTTGCTTGTTGGCGGTTGCAGTTGGTTTGCATGGCTCCCCGGTGTTGGGGATGGTGGTTCAAAAGATGATGAGGAATCGTCGAAACCTATCAAGCTGGAAAAGTTTATTGCGGAAGCGGATATACGAGTCATTTGGAAGAGAGGAGTTGGGCAAGGGTTAGGAAAAAAATACGTTCGATTAACACCGAGCATCGTCGCGGACAGGATAGTAGCTGCTGATGCCTACGGAGGTGTATTTGCCTTCGATCGATTTAATGGAAAGAAAATTTGGGTCAATCAATTTGACCCTAAAAATAAGAAAGGTTTTGGGGTCAGGGCATTGTTGGATAGAAAAGATCCATCTTTTGTATCGGGTGGGGTATCAACAGGAGACGGGCTGATCTTTTTGGGGACAACAAAAGGTGAGATTGTTGCTTTGAACGTAACAGATGGCACCGAGAGTTGGAGGACCCAAGTTGGAACTGAGATCGGTGCTTCGCCTGCTGTGGGTGATGATGAAGTATTCGTGCATACGATTGATGATCGATTATCTGCCTTGGATGTTAGTGATGGAGGGGTGATTTGGACCGCAGATAATCAGATGCCGCTTTTGACCCTTCGCGGAACAGCTTCTCCGACCTATGCGCAAGGTGTGGTTTTTTCTGGAACCGCAGGTGGAAAAATCACCGCCTTGCGGGGTGAAAACGGAGAGCCGATTTGGGAGCAGCGTCTGGTGCTTCCTGAGGGTAGATCCGAGTTGGATAGAATGGTCGATGTCGATGCAAGCCCATTAGTTAGTGGCTCCATAGTTTACGGGCTTGCGTATCAGGGGAATCTTGTCGCTTTTAATCGCCGAGACGGCAGGCCACTATGGCAGGTACAACTTTCCGGTTTTCAGGATATGGCAGAGGGTTATGGCCAGATATATGTCGTCGATGAATCTGACAAAATTTTTGCGTTAGACAAGGAAACAGGTGAAATTAGTTGGGAGAGCGAATCCTTTCTGCGCAGAGAACTGACCGCGCCAGTAGCATATTCAAATTATCTGGTCGTCGGCGATGCAGAGGGTTATTTGCACTTCCTTGCTCAAAGAGACGGTCGCATGATCGCTAGGCGAAAAATCGATGGCGACGGAATCAGGACTAAAGTAAGTGTGGCCGAGGATACGGTTTTTGTCCTAGCAAATTCCGGTAATCTTTACGCGCTCTCGCTGCGCTTAAAATAAGAAATGTCTTTCTGCGTGGCTCTGATAGGTCGGCCGAATGTCGGCAAATCCACCCTATTTAACAGACTGACCCGCTCGAGAGATGCTCTCGTGGCGAGTGAATCTGGGCTCACTCGGGATCGTCGCTACGGATTGATGACCATCGACTCGGGCTCGACTCTGACGTTGATAGATACTGGTGGTCTATATGGGGAGCACCAATTATCGGATCTATTAATGGCGCAAACTGATCACGCGATAGCGGAAGCAGATATCGTGTTGTTTATTTTGGATGCTCAACAAGGTCTCGTTCCGTTGGATTTGGAAATTCTCGAAAAGCTGAGAAAGCAAAATTCCTTTGTTTTGCCGGTAGTAAATAAGATAGACGGTGTTTCTGAGGCGACAGCAGTATCAGAATTTTGCCGTCTTGGTTTTGATGATTTTATTTTTGTTTCGGCAAGTCATGGGAAGGGAGTAAGCCAATTAGCTACCTTTATGTGCGAGATTGCGGCGAAGGGAAAAAATGATCCGTCAGAAACAGGTGAAAATCAGAACGTGGAGCAAGAGAGATTGCCCCTGGCCATAATCGGAAGGCCGAATGTTGGTAAATCTACCCTAGTCAATGCGTTGCTGAGGGAAGACCGACAGGTCGTTTTCGATATGCCCGGAACTACGAGGGACTCAATAGATATCCCATTTTCTCGGAACGGAGTTGATTATCTACTTATTGATACTGCTGGTATCAGAAGAAAGGGCAAAGTTAGCGAAACGACGGAAAAGTTCTCGGTGATAAAGGCTCTTGATGCAATGGCTCGCTCTAGAGTCTCAGTTTTGGTTCTAGATTCTAGAGAAGGATTAGTAGATCAAGATTTACATATTCTTGAGCATGCGCGAAATCATGGAGCCGCTCTTGTGGTAGCAATGAACAAGTGGGATGCGATGGATAAACAGGGACGTTCAGCCGTCATGAATGAGGTGGCTAGACGGCTGGATTTTGCTCCGTGGATTCCAGTTTTAACTATATCCGCTAAAAAAGGTTCCGGGCTAGCATCGTTACTTAAGATGGTGAATCGAGTCGAAAAGGCAGCAGCTTTTTTGGTGACGACCTCCCATTTGTCGAGATTGCTTGAAAAATTTGTTGAAGCGCATCCTGCTCCAATGGTGCAGGGCAGGAACATAAAGATTAAGTTGGCAACGAGAGGAGGATCCTACCCGCCGAAAATCGTCTTACACGGCAATCAACTAAAGGCACTTAAATCGAATTATTTGCGGTACTTGGAGAATAGTTTTCGCGAAGAGTTGGAGTTGATCGGTTCACCAATCCAGTTCCAACTAAAGAATTCAGATAACCCGTATAAAGGAAAGCAGAACAAACTTTCCACCCGCCAATACAGTCGAAGACAGCGCTTGATAAAGCATAGGAAAACTGGACGCTAGCTGATTATCTGAGTGCCTCGTTTACGGCGGGCAGAAATTCTAGGGGGTCTATTCGAAAGTTGTTTAAGCTTACAGACCAATGTAAGTGAGGGCCGGTCGATCTGCCTGTAGACCCCACAAGGCCAAGCATCTGGCCCTGATCAATGAATTCTCCTTCTTCGACCATGTACTCAGACATGTGACAATACATGGTGATAAGGCCTTGTCCGTGATCAAGAAGAATCGTTTTGCCGTTAAAATAAAAGTCCCCTCTTAAGGCAACTCTGCCGGGTCCGGGCGCGACAATCGGCGTGCCGGTGGGTGCGGCGATATCGAGACCACTATGTGGGCTTCTCGGCACATCGTTGAAAAATCTGCGATGTCCGTACAAGCTTGTTTTGCGCCCCTCTAGCGGCATTATAAAACCCTGTGATAAATCGATTTGTGGCGTAAAACTTGCGTAGACCGCTTTTTGTGCCGCAGATTCTTTTCTAATTCTTTCGAGCTCCTTCACGGGCGGAGAGACCATTTTGGTATCTGCGAGTGTAATCCGTTGCTCAGTATAATTTTTTTTCTGGATGCGGAAAATTTCCCTTTTACTAAGATTTTCGAGGCGAAAGTCGATAGCAGCCTCACCGGGCTCTTGAGAGATTGGAACCCCGATGATTGCTTTCCCATTAACCGTAAAGACAGGCCGATTTCCAAAACGAATTTCTGTCGCTGTTGTTGGAATCTCCCATACGTAAATACCCCCGGGGGAACTTGTGCCGATGGACTCTGCTTGCGCTAAGAGACTATAGGCTATCCCGCATGTAACCCAGAGCGCGAGTTCGTAGGCGCGTTTAGTGGTCCGAGATAAACGAGATGATTGGTTGATATTAGTCAACATTCAGTTTTTCGCTCCGGTCTATTGATTCGACTTGAGCGATCGCGTTCCCATCGATGAACTGAAGCTTTATTTTTTCGCCTAGCCGAAGCTGTTCCGAACTCTTTAAAATCTCGTTCACGTCGTTTCTTATGATGGAGTAGCCTCTGCGCATGGTTGGCAAGGGACTGACGCCATCGAGTGTTCTAGCGAGACCATCTAATTTGTTGGCTTGAGTACGCACGATCCTGGTCAAGCCCGGTCCTAAACGCTTATAGAGAGACACCATCTCCTCATGGAGTTGGTTCACTAGATTGCCTGGTTGAACAAGTTTTAATCTGGTTTCAATATTTTTCAGTTGCTGAGTCGTCTGTCCCAGCTCTGATCGTGCTGCTATTGAGATTCTCTCAAACAGACCGTCTGTCCGTTGAGCAGCTTGTTGAATATAAGTTCCTGGGTCGATCAGTAGCGCTCTCTTCGCATTCATCGTGAGACGCCGTTTTTCTGTTTCGTCTAGCATTCTATCCGTGATTATTTGCCGAGTACGTTTTAGCTCTTGCATTAGATCAAGTGCATCTGGTGTAAGTATTTCGGCGGCTGCGGACGGCGTTGGTGCACGCAAGTCGGCTACGAAATCGGCGATAGTCACATCTATCTCGTGCCCCACTGCTGAAACGAGAGGAATGCCACATTTGTAGATTCTCCTCGCTAGGGCCTCGGAGTTGAAGCACCAAAGGTCTTCCAGTGATCCTCCTCCCCTGGTGAGCAGTATCGTATCTGGCTGGATTTCTTCAGCCTTGTCTATGGCATTTATCAAGGCTGTTTCTGCTTCGTGGCCCTGAACAATGCTGGGAATGATTGTTACTGTTACGATCGGATAGCGTCTGCGCCAAACTGATAGTACATCTTGTAGCGCGGCCCCCGATTTGGAAGATATGACTACAATATGTCTTGGGCTTTTTGGAATTGCCTTTTTTGCTTCAGCCGCAAAAATACCCTCATTAGATAGTGTCACTTTAAGTTGCTCGAAAGCCTGCCGAAGAGCGCCTTCGCCTGCCGCCTCAATTTGGTCTGCGACTATCTGAAAGTCGCCACGGCCTTCGTAAAGGCTCACTTTGCCGCGCAATAAAACCTGCTGACCGTTTGCTGGTTGTATTTGAATTGAACGGTTTCGATTGGCGAACATAGCACATCTAACCTGAGCCTTTTCATCCTTCAGTGTAAAATACCAGTGTCCTGATTTTGGTCGTGATAGATTTGATAGCTCGCCGCTGACCCAGATGATTTCAAATTGCCTCTCTATCGTTAGTCTTGCCCGACGATTCAGTTGGGTAACGGTCAATATCTCTGTTTTTTCTGAGTTCAAATGCTCTGCCATATGCATGATGCATAAGTATCACAAATTACGGATATAAGTTCGACGCTGATTTCCTGAGGCATCTATAGACCTTTGTTGTTAGGGAAGATTTACATAATCAATAGTCATAGATAGACTCTATGTTTTGGGAGACCAGAAAATGGAACGTATAGCCGCAGACGCTGTCACGTTTGATGACGTTTTATTAGTGCCTTCTTTCTCCGAGGTGCTGCCCTCAGATGTTTCCCTTCGATCAAAACTCACCAGAAATATAGATCTCAACATACCCATGGTGGCCGCGGCTATGGATACGGTCACCGAATCCAGGCTGGCGATTGCTCTTGCACAAGAGGGCGGTATCGGAATTGTGCATAAGAATATGTCGCTGGAGTCTCAGGCAAGGGAAGTAAGGGCCGTAAAGAAATTCGAGTCCGGCATCATTAGAGATCCAGTAACAATTTCACCAGCAGCGTCACTCAATGACCTGATTAATTTGACCTCTGAAAATAATATATCTGGCGTGCCAGTTGTAGATGGAGATGATCTCGTTGGAATTATTACGAGCAGAGATATTCGGTTTGAAACGAGGCGAGATATACAAGT
>Ga0163109_10003506_pt1 | contig 11988 bp, 11 predicted proteins | sample CRUFie1St13metaG_FD_108704 | JGI IMG/M metagenome (GOLD analysis project Ga0163109, IMG submission 108704) | Marine microbial communities from the Costa Rica Dome - CRUD Field 142mm St13 metaG | ecosystem: Environmental > Aquatic > Marine > Oceanic > Photic zone | place: Costa Rica: the Eastern... | reverse complement strand
TATCACAATTACTGTCTCTTACTTTAAAAAAAATGGATGATAACAAAATTTTATTTGTCGACTTGGATGGGACATTAATTAAAGAAGACTTATCTAATTTAGCATTTTCACACTCTCTAAAAAATTATCCATTTAAAACCTTGTTTTATTTATTGGTTTTTTTATTCAAAGGAAAACCATATTTGAAATATAAAATTTCAAAAAATTTTGATATCCCTTTTAAAAATTTAACTTTTAATAAGGCGGCTTTTGATTTCATAAGAGAAGTAAAAAATAGGCATAGGGTTGTTTATCTTATATCTGGAAGTCATCAGATCCTTGTTGATAAGATGGGAAGGCATTTGAATATTTTTTTTGAATCTTTTGGAACAAGGAATAATTTTAATATGGTAGGTAATAATAAGGTTGAATTTATTAAAGAAAATTTAAAGATTCATGACTTTGATTATTTAGGTAACAGTCATAAAGATCTTCCTATTTGGAAATATACAAAACGAGCTATCCATACGAATGCCTCACAAAAATTAATAGAGAATATCAAATCACAAGATTTGGAATATAAGGAAATTCCAGCAAAGTTTTCTTAAACTAGATGACACTAATTACTTTTGTACAAGTGTTTACAGTTTGCTTGTTAGGAGCTATGTCACCAGGGCCTAGTATGGCTGTGGTTATTAATAATGCTATTTTTAAAGGAAGAAATAATGGTATTTTAACTTCGATAGGTCATGGTATAGGAATTGCGGTTTATGCAACATTTGCAGTTTTAGGCTTAGGATTAATTATAGCTAATAATATACTTATATTTAATGGTCTAAAAATCTTATCAGTCATTTTTTTAATTTTTATTGGTGTGAAATCAATCTTAAATAAAGAAAAATTAAATTTAGAAAAAAAAAATATAGAAAAGAATACAATTTCATTCTTGCAAGGTTTTAGTATTTCAATTTTAAACCCTAAGATATTAGTTTGGTTTATTGCAATTTATTCGCAATTTATGTCAACAGACAATGATTTATTATTTAATATATACTTAGTGTCGATCGCCGGCATCGTAGATGCGTGTTGGTATATTATTCTAACTTTAGCTATTACAACAACTTCAGCCTTAAATTTTTTTAATAAAAAAATATACCTTATTCAAAAAATGCAAGGTTTTTTCTTAATTGCTCTCGGATTAGGCCTGATGGTAAATTTAATAATATAAAAATTATTAAGATGAGTAATAAATATATTTGAAAAATATCTAAAATATTTTTTTACACAAAACTCTGCACCTAGGGTGCTTATTATCAGTTTTTTCTATTATTTCATAATATTTAAAATATTGACTTAAAATATTTAGATCTTGATATTCAGTTGCTAGATCAAAAATAAATATTGTGTCATTTGTTGAAATCTTTCTCAAAAGATTAATATATTCTGATATCGGGTAATGATAGCCCATTGATACTAAAGAAATAACTAGGTCAACAGACTCTTCTTCAAATGAAAATTTCTTATTTACATCAATTAAGTTTATTTTTTTTTTGTGAATACCATTATTAATTAATATTTTTTTTGTCAATAATAGTTGATTGTAAGACTCATAATCTTTGCTAAAACCATATTTGATCTTGCTGTCAATTTTATTTTTATCTAACAAATGAAATTTTTGTATTTTTTTAAAGTGTTCATTAATAAAAATATTAATTAGACCTAAGCCACAACCTATATCCATTACATTTTTAATATTTTTAGGAATATATTTTATTATATTATTAAATTCTTTTTCTATAGCATTACTGGCTAAGTCATCTAAATTTTGATATTGAAAGAAATGAATAAAAAATTTAGTAAACAACAGTCTGCCAAATAACTTTCTTATTTTTTTTTGAATCGGTGATAAAAATTCATTTCTTTGTAGAAGAAGTAGTTTTTTTTGAGATTTATTGTTAATTAAAATGGACAATTTTATTCCAATTATAAAGCAGGCGAAGGGATTTGAATACTTCACTCACTTCTGATTATCAAGTTTATACAATACTTTTCTCAAAAAGTGTATTGAACTATATTGAAAAGATTTTCAGAAAATTAAGTGATTACAATGTTTTTTGGAGCGGGCGAAGGGATTCGAACCCTCGACTTCAACCTTGGCAAGGTTGCGCTCTACCCCTGAGCTACGCCCGCTAATTAAAAGGAATAATATTTATAAACTTCCTTATCAGGGCTATCAAGCTAAAAGGTTTTGATTAAGATAATGTATTGTAAATAAAGTATTTAATACTATTTCTATATTATGTCTTTTGTTATAGATATTAATCAAGATCAATTTCTAGAACAAGTTGTAGAGAAATCCAAAACTATACCTGTGATTGTTGATTTCTGGGCACCGTGGTGTGGGCCATGTAAACAGTTAACTCCCATATTAGAAAATTTAGTAAATAAAAAGAACGGTAAGGTCGTTCTTGCTAAAGTCAATGTGGACGAAAATCAGGGTATCGCTGCTCAATTGAACATCCAGTCAATACCGACAGTTTATGGATTTGTGGATGGAAAACCCATTGACGCTTTTCAAGGGGCACAACCAGAAAGTAAGATTGAGATAATGATAAATAAATTAATAGATGCAGCACCAGGTAATGAGGTTCCAAAACTTTTAGAAGAAGCAGATAATTTATTTAAAGATCAAAAATTTCAGGAGGCAAGCCAAATTTATGAAACACTAATAGGGATAGATCCTGGTAATCCCAAAGTCATTAGTGGACTATTAAGATGTTTAATAAAGCTAAAAAAATATGATGATGTTAAAGAAATGATGGAATCTTTAGATGATGAAACATTAAAAAATGAGGAAATCAAAAAAATTAATAAGTTACTTTCTAACTTGGGCGATAGTGGAGATAATAACATAGAAGAATTAAAATCTGTATTAAGCAATGAACCAAATAATAAAGAAAAAAGATTTGAACTTGCTGAAAAATATCTCTCATCCAATGAAACAGAACTTGGATTTAAGGAATTGCTAACAATTTATGAGCAAGACTCAAAATGGAATGATGATGCTGCAAAAAAAAAACTTTTAGAATATTTTGATATACTCGGATTTACTGATCCAAATGTTATCTCAGCACGAAAACAATTATCAACTCTGATGTTTAAATAATGGATGATAACATAAAAAATTTATTTGAAGTTAAATCTGATCAAATCCCCTCATCTATCCCTTTGTTTCCTTTAGATAATGTATTATTACTGCCTTTTGGCAAATTGCCCTTAAATATATTTGAAGAAAGATACCTAAAAATGGCTTTAGATAGTATAAAAAGTCACCGAATGATCGGCGTTATTCAGCCTAAAAATAATAATAATGAGCTTTATATGATGGGCTGTATTGGTAAAATCACCTCATTCATCGAAACACCAGATTATAGAATAGTTTTAAACTTAGAAGGAGTTTGTCGATTTATCCTAGAAGAGAGAAATTTAACTCCAAATGGTTATTATCAAGCAAAAATTAACTGTCATGATTATTTAGATGATTTGAATTCTATGGAGCCTCAGATCGATAGAAACTCATTAATTACAAAATATGAAAACTTCTTCAAAATAAAAAAACTTGAGATTGATAAAAATGTCTTGTCTGATACTTCGAACCTTCAGCTGTTATCTACCCTGGCAATGCTTGCCCCCTTTAACAAAGTTGATAAGCAAGCAATACTAGAATCTCCCAACCTTTTTTCTCGAGTTAACACAATCAACTCAATCTTAGATCTGAACTCTTTTCAGGTAGTAAGCAGCAATAATTCCAATCAACTCAACTAATTTTTCCCATAGCCTGCTTGATAAACAAATTTTTTAAATAGGGGAAATTAGATAAAACAAAGTGACTGACTTTTACAATTGATTTCGTGATTGGTTTTTGATTTTCATAAAGATAATTGAGTGTGTTAGTAAAAGTTAAATATGTAAAATTTTCAATAATTCTCTTAGAAAAGTAATAATCATCAAAATTTGTTTCATCGATATTGTATATATCTAGGCACGAACATAATGCTTGGATATCTTTGATACCTAAGTTCCATCCTTGGCCAGCAACAGGGTGTATAGAATGAGCAGTATCACCAATTAATAAAATATCTTTTTGAATTGGTCGAGATAAGTGAGGTATTATTGGATAATAACTAATTGAAGATCTCATATCTATATTTCCATGAGATGAATAAAAATTTCTTTTTATAATAGTTACAAGATCTGCTAGACTCATTTTATTTTTAGTTGAAAAAATAAATGTTGAACTTTTTTTTTGTCTACTTGGCGAGGGCAAAACAGCTAAAGGGCCACTGGGTGTAAAAATTTCATAAGCCGTTTGATTGTGTTTTTTTTGGTGTTCAAAGAAACCTACATATGCCATATGACCAGAGTCAAAAGTATTTTTTTTTAAATATTCTCGATTTTCATAATTTTTACCAAGAGAAAATATTATTTTACTAAAAACAAACTTTTTTGAATTAATAGAAAATATTTTTTTAGGCTTAAAATTAAATGAATGAAAATCAACATTATTTAATAAAATTCTATTTCTTATTAAATATTCTCTTGATATTTTTAAAAGTGACTTATTGAATATAACACTGCCCATACTTTCTTCAATATTGTGAAAAATTAAATCCTCTTTATTAACATAATCTTTAATGACAATCTTATCTATAGACTCAAAATTAGATTTTAAATGATTCCATATGCCTAAATTTCTTAAAAAATCTCTTGAATTTGCATTAACTGCTAATGTTCGATCGTCTTTAGGAAGTTGTTTGTTTTTTTCTATTACTAAAACTTGGTATTTTTTCTGGTGAAGAGCTATGGCTGCCAAAGACCCAACTAGCCCAGCACCAACAATCAAAAAATCATATTTAAATATTTTATTTTTCATTTAGAGACATATATTAATTTAAATGAACAATAGTTTTATTCCGTTAGTCTTTAAAGAGAAATTAGCAAATTTTATAAACTGGTTCAAAGGGTCACTTTTTTTTCTTCTATCTGTTGCATTATTCTTATCAATTTTTACATTCAATATTAATGATGACTCCTTTTTAACAGAAAGTAGTGGGGTCGCTTCGAATGCATTAGGCACGATCGGATCATATTTGGCAAGTTTCCTTATATATTCATTTGGTTTAATGAGTTATTTTATTGTATTTTTTTTATTTATATGTTCCGTTGCCACATTTCGTAAAAAAGAATTTAAATATTTTTTTATAAGACTTTTATTTCTTTTAATAAGTATTGTCCTTATTCCTCAAGTATTTTTATTTTGGGATTGGAATTATAACTTCATTGATCAAATCAAATCTTGGGGTGAGATAACTTATATCCTTTTCAATTTACATCAAATTGAACTAGTAAGCTATATACTTACATTTATTGGTATAATTATATTCTTTTTTATACAGAATATTTTTGTTTTTCTTAAGTTTCCTAAATTTAATTTTGATTCATTAAAAACAGCGAGAGCAAAAAATCTGAAAGAAACAAAGATTAAGAAAGAACCTGTCATTAAAAATAATATCAATTTTCATAAAAAAGAATTTAATACTGATATAGAATCTCAAGAGAATTATGAGACAGAAAAAAACTTTAGTAATAAATATAATTCTCCTTCTTTAGATATTTTAGAAAATGATAAGAATAATAATCAGAAAAAAAGGAATCAATTAAATATTGAAGAGAGATCTGACTTATTAGAAAAAGTTTTTGCAGATTTTAACATTCAAATTAGTGTTGTTAATGTTAAGTTAGGCCCAGTAGTAACTCTTTACGAGATACTCCCAGCAGCAGGAATAAAAATTAATACGATTATAAATCTTGCAGGTGACATATCTCGAAGTATGGGAGTCGGAGCTGTTCGAATAGCACAAATCTTTGGAACACAATACCTTGGGGTTGAGGTACCCAACGAACAAAGAGAGAGTGTTACGATTAGAGAATTATTGAGTAATGAAAACTTTAAAAGTACAACTCATAAAATTCCGATTTGTATAGGTAAAGATATATCAGGGAATATCGAGGTAATTGATTTAAGCAAGACCCCTCACCTTTTAGTTGCAGGGACAACAGGGTCTGGAAAGTCGGTTTTTATAAATACTTTGCTTGCAAGCCTCTTATACAAGTTTTCACCCTCTGAATTAAGATTAATTCTTATTGATCCTAAGATGTTAGAGCTTAGTGTGTATAATGATATAGCTCATTTATTAACTCCAGTAGTAACCGAACCAAAAAAAGCAATAATTGCACTTAAGTGGGTATGTAAAGAGATGGAAAGGCGATATTCAATGATGAATGAAGAGGGGACTCGCAATCTTGAAGGCTACAATAAAAAAGCATCAGAGGCTCTTCCTTTTATTGTTGTTTTTATTGATGAAATGGCTGATCTAATGATGACAGCTGGTAAAGAGGTTGAACATTATGTACAAAGACTTGCACAAATGGCTAGGGCATGCGGCATACATTTAGTGATGGCTACGCAAAGACCAAGTGTAGATATAATCACAGGCAGTATAAAAGCAAACTTTCCATCAAGGGTTAGTTTTCAAGTAGCTAGTAAATACGATAGCAGAACAGTACTAGGCGAGATAGGGGCTGAGCAGTTGTTGGGAAATGGTGACATGTTAATGACTAAAAATGGAGCAAACCTAATTAGATATCAAGCTGCATTTATATCCGATAATGAAGTTAACAAACTAATTTTAGAGATTAAAAGAAGTCAAAAAGTTGAGTATTTAGAAGAACTAGATGAAATAATCAAAAATGATGATGAGCACTTTGATAATTTGAGTGAAGAAGATGAAGCTATGATAACAAAGTCAATAGATTTAATTAAGACGACAAACAAAGCCTCAACTAGTTATTTGCAAAGAAATTTCCAAATTGGATATAATAAAGCAGCTAGAATTATGGAAGCCCTTGAACAAAGAGGAGTTGTTTCTGCACCTAATCACTCTGGCAAAAGAGAAATCTTAATCAATAATTAATTTTAATAATCCATTCTTAGATGAAACTTTGAATACAAAATTAATTTTTTTTTTAGGATATTTTTGATATTTGTCAAATGTGTATCAATCTTATTTATGGAAACTTCTTTATCTTTAGGCCAGATTTTTTTGTATAAATCATTTTTTGATATACCGTGATCAAATAAGAATAAATTACTTAATATCAGAGAGTGTGTATATGTTAATTTACATGAAGATATTTTATTTTCTATTTTTTGTTGAATTGGATAATAATCAACTTCATTATAGCTTATTTTATAATTAGAAATTTTATAAAAAATTTTTTCTTTTAAATCATTATAACTAAATGGGTATTTGAAAATATCGGATGTAGTTTGAAAATTAATTATTACTTCTTTCTGATTAAATGAAAAATATATTTTATCAAAAAAATAATCAGAATTTACAGTAAAATAATCTTTTTCATATTGAACAATTAAGGATGATGTGTGTTTAGAAAAGAAATTTTTTGATTGGTCACAAATTAAAAACATATTTAGTGTTTATATTCAAAGAAAGGGCTATCCCAGAAATAAATATCGTAAATTTCCTTATTTTTACAATCATAGAAGTATACTGATAAGTTGACATTAATATCTGAACTGATTGATATTCTTTTTAAAAACATATTATTTTGATATTTTTCAAATTTTAAAGTGTACTCATCAATTTGATATTTTTCATTAATATTTGGAAATTCACTAGCAATATTTGTTAAATTTTCAAATAAATATCTTTGTGTTTTGTTTGAATTTAAAAGTGTTTTTTGATGGTTATGAATTACTTTCATGGTTTTGTGTGCATAGATGATTGTATACAAATTTTTGTCTTCATATTGATATCTAGTTTTATTTTTTTTTATAATAAATGTTCCCTGTTGAACTTGGCCATCTTGATATACTTCTTCAAAAAGACATGAAAATTCTAGTGCGTAAATTGTATTAAAAAAAAAAATAGAAATTAAGGTCAATAAATATTTCATTCAAAAATTCTAGAGCCAATCCTAACTAAGTTAGATCCACTCTTTAGTGCAAATTGATAGTCAGAACTCATGCCCATGCTTAATAATAAATTTTTATCTAAGTTCTCCCTAAGTTCATACATCGCATTAAAATATAAAGATGAATCACTATTATTAGGAGGTATACACATCAAACCTACAATATTTAATTTCTTTTTTATTGCATATTCGTAAAATTCGTTAACTGAAGTTTGATCGATACCTGATTTTTGTGGTTCATTTCCAATATTAACTTGAAGAAAAAATTTTTTAGTTTTGTATTCATATTTTTTTATAAATTCACTGATCAAATCAATAATCTTATACCTATCAATAGATTGAATAACATCAAATAACCTTAGCGCTGATTTAACTTTTTTAGACTGTAAGGGCCCAATCAAATGAAGTTCTAAATGTTTATTATTGATTAGAATTTGACCATATTTTTTTTCTGCCTCTTGCAATCTATTTTCAGCGAAAATATGCACATCCTGTTTTATCAACTCATTTATATCTTCTGCGGATCTATTTTTAGTCACAACGCATAATTTTACATTTCTATATGAAAGGATATTTTTTTTAATTTCTCTGAGTTCTTTTATATTGACAGTCAAAAGGAAAGATTAGTGATGTTGAAGTTCTAAAATAATATCAAGATTATCTCTATCAATAAGTTTTTTTTCCTGGTTTGATATTGATATGGAGTCAAAGTTTTTAACATGGAAAGGATTTTTTTTTACGTAATTTTCAATAAATTCATAATCTAGATTGAGGCTTATTCCTGATTGAACAAGATGAGAAATAACCCGAGCAAGAGTTTCAAAGGTGTTATTTTCAAGGGCATCGTAGTTAATTATAATTCCCCTTAATGTATTAATTGCATTTATGTTTGTCCAACTGGAATTATTAATTGACCAACTGTTTATATTTTCTTCTATATAATTATCTTCACTGAAATAATGTTTTTTTAAATTATCTCCACTTAGTAATCCTTGTGAGCTATTTACTTGCTTTAGATCTTTATTCATGAATTTATATTTCTTTAATAAAGAGTAAGGGCTTCTTGTTATATAAATATATGCTCTTGTGAGGTAGAAATGAGTGAAATATAAATTACTTGAGGTCTCAAAAAAAGCACTTGATGTGTTGAGTATTTGAAATTTATTAGGATAAGCTTCAGATATTATATATTGATATATGTAGTTATATTTACAAATCATTTCAAAATTTATTTTTGGGAGAGAATATTCTTTAGCAAATTCCTGTAGAAAAAGATGATATTCTTTTGCGGGGCAGTGATCAATCCTTTGGAATTTAAAATACTCATTCATAAACTTATTCAAATATTGGTAATCATCTTTATCAAAGCTATTTATCCAAACTAAATTTTTTGAAAAAAAATTTTCAAACTTTTGATGATTAGTAAAATAAACTAAATAATTAACTATTTTATCAAAATTAAGATTTTTATTTTTAAAATAACTACTCTGAAAGGTTTCTTTCATAGAGTTGATATCATTATTTTTAATATATGTTTCTAAAAGATTTTGATGATATCTTTGTTTAATTTTATGAAATAACATTTATTTTAAACCGATAGTATAATATATATCTTTCTAATGTCGAATAGTCCAATTAATCAGGTTGCCTCATTGATGAGCAAATCGCAATTCTTTGAGGCCGAAAAGGTTTTGTTGAGTATTTTATCAAAGTCTAAAAAAGATTTTATTTTACTTAAAACACTTGGGCTATGCCTACTTTTACAAAACAAACACAAAGGGGCAATGGAAGCTTATTTAGAAGCCGATAGTATAAAATCTGATGACTTTGATGTAGTTAATAATTTAGCACACTTATACTTAAAGTATGAGGAGTTTCAAAAATCTTATGATTTAGCCTTAAAAGCTAATAGAATAGGTCCAAATAAAAATCAACCTTTTATTACCCTATTGGAACTAGATTTAAAAAAGAGAAATTTTCATGAAGCACGAGATAAAATTCCAGAAATTACAAAAAGGATTGATTTTAATTCCCTAATACAAAACCCAAATGTTTTGTACTCTATATTAGATGTTTACGTTGCACTTAAAGATAATGACAATCTTATAAAATTTTTGAATTACATAAATGATAAAGTTTTTAATCCTGAAGTTTTTTATTATCAATCATCAGCACTCCCAGAAAACCTAAACCAAAGAAACATTGACAAAGCAAAAGAAGTTTTAAAATTTGATGGATTTAAAAATCCAGTAGAAAGGGCAAAAACATTATCTCCAATATTATTTGGTTTTGCAAAATATCATGAAAAAAATAAAGAAAGAGAAATCTCAGATAATTATTATCACTTGGCAAATAAAGAGGTCGATAAGGTTCAAAGATTTATGCCCCTTGAAAATCAAAAACTAATTTCTAGAGTAAAAAATTCTTTTTTAAATAATCAACATAATTTTCCTAAAAAAGACGGTAAGGGGCTTATATTTATCTTGGGCATGCCAAGGTCTGGTACTACTTTGGTAGAATCAATAATAGCTTCTTCACCAAAAACAATTTCAGGAGGAGAGCTCACATCTTTCCACGATTTAGTATCTTCCAAATTTGATGAAAGTTCTGAAGTAACAGTTTATGAAGATCCTGGAAAAACTTATTTAGAACGAATTAAATTTATTCGTGGTGAGAATAAAAATTTTATTGATAAACTTCCTGGAAATTATCATACCGTTGGATTTATTAATGAAGTATTTCCTAATGCTAAAATCATTTATCTCAAAAGAGATCCATGGGATACTGCAATATCCATCTATAAACAATTCTATGTTTCAAACATACCATACGCTTCTACCTTTTTTAACATTGCTATTACCTATGCTAATCATGAAGAGTTGATGCGTTTTTGGCATGAAGAATGTGACATTCAATTTTTAACAGTTGAGTATGAAAACCTTGTTAAAGATATTCAAAATACTTCAAAAGAGATTTATGAGTTTTGTAATATTGATCATGTTTATGATGCAGAAAAAAGAAAAGAGCACTTTGCCAGAACAGCAAGCAAAAACCAAGTTAACAAAGATGTCCATACCACTTCCATAGGAAAGATATCCTTTGAAGACAAAAAAGAAGATTTTTTAAATTTTCTTGAAAATCAAAGGTTATATTGGAAAAAACAGCGTTCTTAAATGTTGCAAAAATGCAACATTTTTCCAAATATACATAATTTTAACTAATCTTTTAATGCATTTTTTATGAATGGGTTCATATTTATGTTCGATTAATATTAATCATACGAAAGGAATAATTATGAAAAAACTATTAATTATGGCTTCTGCTTTAACGGCTGCTGTATTTTCATCAGCTAAAGCAGATATCTCCGTATCAGGATCAGCTGGACTAGCAATGATCTCTGGCGGAAATGTTATTGATGGTGCTCCAGCTGTAACTGCAGGTGCCGGTTTATCTGCAACTGCTGCTTCAGAAAGAGCTACATCTGGAACTCTATTCCAACAAGGTGGTGCGGTATCATTTGCAATGTCAACAACAACTGCAAATGGCATGACTGTATCAACAAGTGGTGGAATTACTATGGACAGTAATGATCGTGTAAGCAATAAGGGTGTTTCAGGTCTTGCTGCAATGACTTTTGCTGCTGATGGTTTCTCTTTAACTGTTGGTGACATCGACCTACCTGCTGGTGGCGGTGTTGGTGAAGTTGGTTTTGTTGCATCTGCTCAAGTTGATAACGGTGGTTACACTCAAACTGGTATCGTAACTGGTGTATCTGATACTGAAGGTTATGGTTTCACAGCTTCTACATCTGTAGGTGCTGCATCTGTAACATTTGGTTACTTACTAGATAAAAACCCTGAAGGTGCAAACAACGCTGAGAGCGCATCTGGTGACTATGGTTCAGGTGTAACTGTTGCTATGCCAATGGGTGACCTATCTTTAACTTTAGGTTAT
>Ga0163109_10003505_pt1 | contig 11989 bp, 9 predicted proteins | sample CRUFie1St13metaG_FD_108704 | JGI IMG/M metagenome (GOLD analysis project Ga0163109, IMG submission 108704) | Marine microbial communities from the Costa Rica Dome - CRUD Field 142mm St13 metaG | ecosystem: Environmental > Aquatic > Marine > Oceanic > Photic zone | place: Costa Rica: the Eastern... | reverse complement strand
ATCACAACTTTATGGTGGAGGAGATTACGGTGGAAAAAACAGTGTTAACGACGTCTCTGAGCGAGACAACGAGTGATCAATTCGACCCGGCGCTGGTGGATCTTTCACTGGAGGAGGAGGTGACGTACCAAATTGAGATCACGGTGCCAGAGTCATCAATGACGAATTTTGTAGTGACGGATACGCTTCCGCCGTATTTTGAGGCGATTTCGGGCGCGCTCATTTCGGACGACGGAATGACTCACAGCTTCACGGGCGCAACGCTGATCGACAGTGACGCGGACGGAATTGAGGAGACGGTGACGTTTGATTTTGGGAATGTGTCGAATAATAGTAATGATAATGACACGGAGCGATTTATTCTGACGGTGACGGCACTGGTGCTAAATGACAGTAATGTGGCATCTGGGACGGGGCACACGAACACGGTTTCGGCGGATTATGACGAAAATCCAAATGTGCCGTATACGGATACCGAGGTGGTGGACGTGCTGATTCCGGATGTGAGCATCGTGAAGGACGTGACGCCGATTGTGGCTTTCCCGGGGGACTCGCTGACGTACACGATTACGATTACCAACACGAGCGGCGCGCCAGCTTATGACGTAACGGTGACAGATCCACTTTTGACGACGGTGACAGCGACGGGAGACTTTGCGACGGACGGGCTCGATAATGATGGAGATGGGACAGTAGATGAAGCGGATGAAGCCGTGGGAGCGTTTTATGACAGTACATTGGACGCATTTACATGGAATTTTACGAATACGGCAAACCCGAAACTACAGATGCTAGGGGTAGGGGACTCGTTCACGATTCAATTCAATGCGACAGTGGACGCGAGTGCAACCCCAAATTCGGTACATCCGAACACGGCAACCCTTGAATTTTATACCGCGCCGGATAATCCAAGTGCGCGAGCTTTTGGACCGCGAACATCCGTGAGTAAGTCGGATCCAGCCGAGGTAACGGTGCCGTTTGACAGCTCGGTGGTGAAGAATATCCGAACAGGAGTCACCGATTATCGCGTGGGGGGCGTAGTGCCGTATGAGATTATAATTACGCTGCAAGAGGGGACGATCAACCCACTGACAGTACAGGATATCTTACCAGCGGGACTCGCGTACATCCCAGGGACATTTAGCCTCACGGTGGATCCAGCCATTACGGTTGCGACGACGCCGACGGACTTTGCGACGATTACTCTAGCTTCAGCAACAATCACCGGAGGGCAGACGCAAACACTAGATCTGAGTTTTGGACAGGTGACGAATAATGATACTAATAGCGCGACGGATGAACAGATTACGATTTGGTTTGACGCCGCGGTGATGAACACAGCTGATAATTTTGACGGGCAAACGCAGGTGAATGAAGTGACGGCAACGTTCGGAAGCGCGGGCGCGGTGGGGCCTGTGTATGCGCCAGCTGTGACAATTCATGAGCCGCCGCTGACGGTGGACGTGACGACAAATTACACAACGGGAAGCACGGTGATTTATACGGTAGAGATTGCGAATAATGGGACAGATGCTGCGGATCACGCGTATGACTTGGATTTATGGACGCTCCTGCCGCCAGAGCTGACGTACGTGGGGAATGTGACGCTGCTCAACGGGGGCGCTGCGCCAGTGACGGATAGCAGTATTTTGCCGAATGTGCACTGGACAATTGCGGATCTGCCGATTTTATATAATGCGACGAATCCGTATACGTTTACGTTTGAGGCGACGATTAACCCAACCGCGACCGCAGGACAAGTGATTACCTTGCCGATGGATCTTCTGTGGACGTCGCAGTCTGGGGCTATCGGTACAGCGGGGGAGTTGATTCCTGGGAACCCACTAAGTACCGAGCGAACGGGGGACACGGCACTGGGTGGAGGAACGGAGAATGATTACAAAAACACCGACAGTGTGCCGATTACCGTAAGCCGACCAGACCTGCAAACATCGGACAAATCAATAACAGACGTGGACGGTGGGAATGTGCTACCAGGGGATACGCTTCGGTACCGATTGATGATTACAAACACGGGGGATTTGGCGGCGAATAACCTGGGGATTACCGATCAGCTGCCCGTGCAAACCGTTGGATTTAATTGGGTGATCGCCCCACCAGCAGGAGCGATTGACAACAGCAACTACACCACAGGAGGCGCGAATAGTCGCGGATTTATTGACCTGTCGGGGATGACGCTGCCGCCAGTTTCGAGCGCTCCACTGAACACATTGATTCTGGAATACGAAGTGCAAATTGTGGCGAACGCGGATCCGTCGATTATGATTGAAAATAGCATGGTTGCGACGGCGGATGGTGCGGTAATTGGGGAGGGTATTGAGATTGTAGGGGTAGAAATGGCGGCGCTGGATATCGTGAAAACAGTGTTCCCGGATACGGAATATAATCCAGGGGAGACGTTTATTTACGCCGTGACGGTGACGAATACGGGGAATGCGCCGAGCATTAATACGACGCTGGTGGATCCGTTGCCGCCGTATGTGACGTACCAGCCAGGGACAATGACGGTGGATAGCGCTACGAAATCGGATGCAATTGACGCCGACGAAGCGGACTTTGGGGGGACGAACGCCAACGCGGTGACGGTGCAATTGCCGATTCTTGCGCCAGGGGATAGCTTTGTGACGCGGTTTTCGGTGAAGGCGAATGCGGTGACGGGGCAGGTGACGACGAATAATGTTGCGAATGCGACGGATGATAATGGGAATGATGTGTCGGATAACGTGGAGGTGAAGATTGGGACGCCGACGACGCCACCACCAAATCCAACAACGACGGGAACAACGAGTGGAAGCGTTTCAGGGAGTACCACAGGGTATGTGATTGATTATGATCCACCAACGCCACCAAATCCACCAACGGATCCGAACCCGCCGACACCACCAGTCATTGAGATTTTGGTGCCATCCGCGCCGAAGGAGACGCCAGGCGTGACGCCACCACCAGCAGTGAAGAGCATTGTGATTCAGCATACGCCGCAAGTGAATGATCTGCAGCGCGTGGAGGAAGTACCACAGACGGGGGTGTTCCTGGACTTCGCGATTGCGCAGAGTAAATTCTCGGACTTTAACCCGACGGATCCGGGGTACTTGGCGGCTGTGACGCTGGAGAATATGGGGTATGTACGGGTAAAATCTAATCGAAAAATTAGTTTTGATACTATTGCTACGCGGGCGGAATTGGCGAAACTTTCGTCTCTTGCGGCGCTGGAAGGGGGCTCGATTGAGGTGAATCTAAACCCGGCGTATTACGACGTGCCGATGAATCATTGGGCGAGTCCGTATATTCATTATGCGGCGGACAAGGGGCTGATGAACGGTCGGCAAGATGGGTCGTTTGGGGTGAATGACGCGGTGACGCTGGGAGCGGCTTCGGTGGTGCTGGGGCGCGCGTTTGAGGTTATTCCACACAAGACCAACGCTGATGCGCACTGGGCGGAGGGACACGTGAAAAGCCTGCAGGAGCGGAATATATTGCCAACGGTGATTGCGGATCTGCCATATGATACTGAGCTGAGTCGTCGGGATGTGTTTAGGATGCTGTATAGGCTGCTGGAACTTCGGGATGCGCAGGTGACGGACGCGTACTTTAATACGATGTATCTGACGGTGCCAAGCGCGGATATGTACGACATTCCGGTGACGCGGGGGAGCGTGTCGGAGCCGAGTATTTGGCGGAAACAGCTGGATGATGGCGCGGCGTTCTACCAGCACAAAACCGGGAAGAATCGTGGGAAATTTGTAGCTTTTGGGCACTCAATTCCGGACGCACGAATCGCTGAGCAGCGGTATGCCTTCACAAATCTCCTTGGCTCACTCAACGCTGGAGACCGCTACAGTATTACCATTGGCGACATTACGCATGAATATGAAGTGACGCTGGTGGAGAAAATAAACGCTGAGCAGATGGATATTCTCGCGAGTTTTGATTACGGGAAGGCTGACATGATGCTGTTTACGTGTGATACGCTGGACGCAAATGTGCGGCACTTGTTCGAGGCGCGGATGGTGGATAGCTCGCCTGCGAAGGACATAAAGCCGATTATCGTAGATTAATATTTATTTGAAAATCACCAGAAAAGCTCTGACTGGTTCGGGGCTTTTTTATTTTGAAATACTCTTGAATCAAGACGGACCTACAAAAAAATAAAACCTCAAGACTACGTTGAAGAGTACAAGATGATGTTTGCATCGGGATTATTTCTTGTTGCCAGACACATTCAAAAGCATTTTGACAAAGAAAATGTGCTTTTATGTCAAACACTACCAATAAACAATGAACTTTTTTAGTGAAAGTCTTTGAAAATATGGATGGAAGAATCCTTATCGCAGTAGCTTTTGAGACAGAGCCAGATGTTCATTATCTGGTGGACAATTTTTTGAAAGAAGGTAAAGTGAGAATTCGCCGACAGAAAGATAAAAGTGCGCAAGTGATAGATATAGGCTCTTTTGATACTCCTGATAACCTCACTCCTGAGGCGCTAAAAGCGGCGTAGCTTTACGCATAAAACAATATTTGGCATATAATGTAATTTTTCTTGCATTATGTGTCATTTTTTTGTTAGACATTCTTCGTGAAAATATCTTATAAACTGTTCACTATTAGAGACAAATAGAAGCGTTATAAAGCAATAGAAAACCAGCCCCCTAAAACAAACTCCCTTGCTCGGCCTCCGGAATCACCGGCGCGTCCCACGCAAGCAGCAGTTTTTTCCACCGACGATGCAGCGCCGAGAACCGCATGTTGACAAAAAAGTCTTCAGGAGCAGCGTGGTGAATGTGGTAGTTTTGGGTGATGTCATGGTCAATCGGCACATCACAATGAATCGCCGCAAGGTATTGACAGTGTAGCAAATACTCCTTATCGGTCATAAGTTTTTGCTGGATTTTCTCCGGAATTTGGTCGATGTTTTTATATATATTGTCAATGCTCCCAAACTCGGCGATGAGCTTCTGCGCGCCCTTCGGACCAATCCCCGCGACGCCCTTGTAGTTGTCCGACGCGTCGCCCATAATCGCCTTATAATCCACAAATTGCTCCACCGTCACGCCGTATTTTTCCGTCACCGTTTCATGCGTATACACCACCGGATCCCCCTGTCCTTGGGGCTTAACGAGGGTTGTACTTGCGTCACACAGCTGCAAAAAATCCATATCCGCGCTAATTATTTTACTCTCAAAGTTCATCGCCTGCGCCCGCGTCACCAGCGTTCCAATTATGTCATCCGACTCGTACCCTGGCGCCTTTAATATCGGCACGTTCATCGCGTCCAAAAACCGCTCAATGTGCGGCACCTGCGGGTAAAAATCATCCGGCGCTTTTGTCCGTTGGGCTTTGTAATTCTCATCCGCGTCATGCCGAAACGTCTTTTCTTTCGTGTCAAACGTCACGACGAAATGATCCGGACGAAATAGCGGCAGCAACCACAGCACCGTCGAGCAAAACCCATAGACCATCCCCACCGGCGTTCCGTCGCTCAGCGCGGGCGTAAACCCCCGATTCATCCCGTGATACGCCCGATGCATCAGTGCATTTCCGTCGATTAATACCAGTTTTTTTTGCGGATTTTCTGGAGTGTTCATGCCGTTACTATAAAGGGTTTTTGCGTATTGTCGAGTGTTATTATTTATATTTTTATAAATATTTACTTGACAATCTTTGTACCTGAGTATATAACCGAAGTACAAAACATTTATATATTTATAAATAACCACCCATCCCATGCCACGGAAAAAACCGACGCCATTCCCCGTATTACTCGAGCGATTCCACGAAAATAAAAAGCCCGGCCAAGTCATTTGGTGTAAACGGTATTACGTGCAAGACCTCTGGGATATTTCTGCTGGAGCTGTTATTGACCTGAATTTAGAGCCGCATCCAACGCTTATAAAAATCGCCAAAGCGCTCTACAAAGAAGATATTTCGTGGTTTCAAGGCGACACGCGGGCGCTCAAAAAATACAAAACAAATAAACAAATTCCTGAAGTACACGGACCACTAGTATACGCCTAAAACTTATATATTTATAAATAATACCATGAACTGTAACACTTACCCACCGAATCGAAATATCGACAAGCTTAGTCCGAAATTTAAAGAAAAAGTACAGCGATTTTTGGCCGATAATCCAGAAATTTTTGTGACCGAAGCGTCAAGATCTGCCCATCGTCAGTCGTGTCTTTTGCGCACGGGAGCCAGTCGAATAGCGCGTTCTCGGCATCAAGACGGTATGGCGATCGATATCGCGTTTCACGGCGATGAGCTGTATCCGCCGGTGACGGTGTGGGATAATTCCATCGGCAAAAAAGTCGTGAATCCGCAATGGCGAAAAGTGGCAAATTCGGCGAAGGACCACGGGATGAACTGGGGGTACGACCTGTGGGCGCATACGGGGTTTATCGACGCGACGCATTTTGAGGATGATGGCGTGCCTTTGCTAGAGCGGAGTAATGAGGATATGGTGGAGGATATTGATGTAAATAATAATGATAAAAATGACGAAATAAATGACGCAAAAGAAGTAGATATTTCACTCTTACTTACTAAATTTCAGCACCTCGAAAAACTGTTGAAAAATACCACCGAGGCGTATGGGCGGGTGATGGATGATGTGCGAGGGATTACAAATACGACTGAATAATATCCGCTACATGACTGGCTTTATTGGATATTGTTGAGGCTTGTAAATTCTGTTGCATTTCTTTATTCTTCATTATATTTTGTAAATCTTTAATGAATATATTTGGCGTGATGTCCTTCTCCTCGATCATTTTTGTGAGCCCTCTGTCCGCAAAAAACCGCGCATTATAGTACTGGTGATACCCCCGACCATGCGGATGCGGCACGGTAATGCTAGGTTTTTTCGCCGTCACAACCTCGAACAAAAGCCCCGCGCCCGAGCGAATCAGGAGGACATCCGCCGATAAAATATACCGTTGCAAGTCCCGCGTAGTCAGCATTTCGTGCTGCTCAAAATGCCCTGAGTTCCAATCCTTCACCGACTTTTTTGGGCCCGTGATCAACGCCGTGTGCATATACTGCTCCAAAAAATCTCGACACGAAACCACTAAATTATTGAGAAACTTCGCCCCTTGCGACCCCCCACACACCACTAGCACTGGGCGATCAGCCTGCTCCAGATGCGGCATAACGGTAATATCTTTCTGCTCCGCCATCAGTGGCATAGGGTTTTTATTGTCAAACGACTTCAGTGTTTTATCCGACAGTTTCATCAATATCTTTGTCAGGGGACCGGCTAATATATCACTCTCATGCAGGATCATCGGGATTTTCTTGCTCATCAAAAACTTGGCTGCGACGGCTACCGGAAAACACAAAAATCCTCCTTTAAGAAATACTACATCTGGCTGAATAGCTTTTACAATACGGCGTGCAGTGAATATAGCGCGAAGTATTTTCAATGGCGCTAGTATGTTTTTCCATGACCTGTACGCGCGAATTTTGTCCGTTGAAAGTCCGTGATGCGTGATATTTTCAAAGTTTTCCTCCACGATTTTCTTGTCCAGCGCCGAGTTCGTCGTCAGCACATGCACCGAAGTGTCTTCCCCCGTGAGCCGCTCTGCAATTGGCTTTAATGGAATTATATGCCCCCCGGACCCCCCACCAACCAGCAGAATTTTCTTCATATTGTAAGTGTATGGACTTTTTGCGGCGGGGCAAGTAGGATGAAATTATGCAAATTACGGGATATTTTTTCGGCAAAAAGTCAGCGATATCGGAGGCGGAAAAGTCTCTCATGAAGCGGATTAATCATGATATAACGCTGAAGCTGATGCCGCTGAATCACTCAACTAAATCGCGCGCGGAGGAATGCAAAACGGAGGAGGAGAAAACACTGTTAAGTCGCTTGAATAAAGGGGAAACCCTACTGGCGCTAGATGGAAACGGGAAGGATGTGACGTCGGAAGAATTTGCAAAATTAATGCAAAAGTTTCGGGAGCAGAAGGGGCGGTTTTCGTTTGTGATTGGTGGGAGTTGTGGGCTGAGTGACCAGGTTTTGTCGCGGGCGGATTACAGTGTTTCGTTTGGAAAAATGACGTGGACGCATGACACCGCGCGCTTTTTGATGCTCGAGCAAATATACCGCGCAGTGCAGATAAAAAAAGGCACAAAGTACCATAAGTAAAAAATACTGAGAAGTGTAAATAGTTGCGTCAAGCTACGTACTACATAACTAAGCACTCGGAAGCCACTCATCTCGCCGCTCTAGGGCGTCCGCCGCAGCGCTGATTTGCCCTTCTTTTTTACTACTCCCCGTCCCGACGCCGACTTGTTTATATTTGAGATATGCCCCTACGGTAAAGGTTTTCTCGTGATCTAGACCCTCTTCATTCAGCACTTGATAATTCGGAGTGATCCGCACAGTTGCTTGGCTGAGCTCCTGAAACTCGGATTTTGCGTCAATATGCAGTCGCTGTGCGATGATTCCGTCAATGTTGATCAGCACCCAGTGGTGGATAAAATCCCTGGCTTGCGGCATCCCTAAATCGAGATATATAGCGCCAATAAATGATTCCACGGTGTTGGCGAGGAGGTAATCCTTTTCGCGTCCGCCTGACTGCGCCTCTCCGCGACTCATGATGATGTGCTGGCCAAGACTCAGTGACCGCGCGACCTGCGCCAAATGTGCTCGATTCACCAGTGCACTGCGGTAATTCGTCATCTCCCCCTCCGGCGCATCCGGAAACTTGTGATACAAAAACTCCGTCGTAACCAGCTCCAGCACTGCATCCCCCAGAAACTCCAGCCGCTCGTTATGCATTTTACTACTGCGATGCCGCTCGTTCATTACGCTCCGATGCGTGAAAGCCTCCAGCACCAGCGAGTCATTTTTAATCTGAAACCCCACGAGATCGAACAATGGTTGAAAACTCATGCCGCTACTGTACTTAGAAAACCTGTTCCGTCTAGTCACTTACAGCTGAATCTTGCGGCATAAAAACCCACTGCGGGAAAGGATCCTTAAAATTGCGCCACTCATTCACCCCTAAAGCAAACTCCTCATCCGTCAGCAAGCAAGCATCCAGCCCCTCACGTACCGCCTGCTCATTGAGATCAATACCGATAATTACCAGTTCTTGACGACGGTCGTTGTAAAAATCATCCCAGTTTTCGTTCGCGGCTTGCTTCTGAATTTCGGGTGGCTAATCAATTGGATCCATCGCCCCCCACCACGTCCCGGCGCATTCCAGATTGCAGATCTTCCCCGCCAACCCCAACGAACCAACGGTATCCCAGCGAGTCGCAAGCCAGAAGTACCCCTTCGCACGCACAACATTCTCCCAGCCGCCATGTTGACAAAAATCCCAAAAACGCTGTGGATGAAAGGGCTTATTCGACCTATATACAAAACTACTGATGCCGTATTCTTCCGTCTCGGGCACGTGCTCTCCGTGGATTTCCTTCAGCCACATAGGGTCCTTAGACGCGCGCTCAAAGCTAAACTTTCTGGTATTCAGGATCTGCTCCAGTGGCACTTTACTGTAATTCGTTTCAATAATTTCCGCCACCGGATTGAGCGATTTGATTACTTTTTTGATAGCCGTCAATTGTGCAACATCAACTTCATCCACTTTATTCAAAATCAGCACATCACAAAATTCGATTTGATCTGTTAAAAGATTTACCAAATCCCGCTCATCATCGTCCCCAAGCGACTCCCTACGATCCTGTAGCGTATCAGTTGAGCGAAAGTTATCCATGAAATTTGCTGCATCCACGACTGTCACCATGGTATCCAGCTCGGCAAAATCAGACAAAATATCCCCCGATTCATCATCAAACGTAAACGTCTCCGCCACTGGCAAAGGCTCAGAAATCCCAGTAGATTCAATCACCAGATAGTCAAATTTTTCCTCCAGCGCCAGGCGTTTTACCTCAATCAAAAGATCCTCCCGAAGCGTACAACAAATGCAGCCGTTGCTCATTTCTACCAGCTTTTCCTCCGTACGTGACAGATTTGCTTCACCACTTTTCACGAGTACCGCGTCGATATTTACCTCCAACATATCGTTAACAATTACCGCTACTTTCAGCCCTTCACGATTGGCCAAAATGTGATTTAAAAGGGTGGTTTTTCCGGCGCCAAGAAAGCCAGACAAAACCGTAACGGGAAGTTTTTTATGCATGATGATATTTTAAAATAAATGCAACACAGTTGCTTTATAAGGTTTTGAGGCAAAAAATCAAGTGAAATAAGAGTGTATGATTATTCTGACGAGGTAGTTTCTTCTGATTTTGCTGGTTTTTTGTCGGCACTTTTCCCGATATTCCGCCGAAAGTTATCCAGCACGCCATTTACAAATGACGCTGATCGCGCCTCACCAAAAGCCTTCGCGACTTCGATGTACTCGTTAATCACCACTAACGCCGGAGTGTCCATGAACCGCAGCTCCGCCAACCCCACCACCAGCACCGCGCGATTAATAGGCGCAATTTTATCATAATTCAAATTCGCTGAATACGCCCGCAATACCAACCGCAGCTTCTTATAATTCTCCATCGCGTGCGTAAAAAGCTCCATCGCGAGCTTACTTTGCTTCCCATCATTCACCGATAAAAACACATGCCGCAGTACGGATTCTGGTTCTTGCGTGGGCCTTTCAAGATACGAAAACAGCGCCTGAACCGCCATAATTCGGCTTCGGTGGCGCATAGAAGAGCTCATAAATATAGTATACTAAAAAAAGATCGGTCAGTCAAAGCTTTACGCCTCAATCGTACGAATACTTGCCGCAGCTTTCATGGCTTTGGTTTTCATCATCATCTTGCCACCATAATACCCGCACGTATCACACACAAAGTGATTTCGCTTCATCGCGCCGCAGTTCGTGCACTTCACCATCTGAATTTTATTATTCCATTTTCTACGCAGATTATACGCCCATTTGCTACTACGACTTCCTGTAGAACTCGGACACTGCTTCTTCGACGGCGTTGGTTTTTTACTCATCGCCCGTGACTATAATTTATTTTTCAGTATTGGCAAGTTTTTTTCTCCCATAAAATAATAATTTAGAAATCCGTGCAACTAAAAATTATTGCGCGCGCACATGTTATAAATACTTTTTTGTTATCTGTAACCTTTTTTATAATGATTAAAGAATTTCGTGATTTCCTCCTACGGGGGAATGTAATTGATTTGGCCGTAGCGCTGATTATCGGTGGAGCGTTTGGTAAAATTGTGACGTCACTGGTAAACGACATCCTCATGCCATTTGTCGGAAAAGCTATGGGCGGGACGGACTTTTCGCAGCTGTTTTACTCGCTCGACGGGAAGGAATACGCGTCGCTCACAGCTGCTGAAGAAGTAGGCGCGGCGGTAGTAAAATACGGGGTGTTTATTAATACGATTATCGATTTTGTGATTGTCGGAGCGTGTATCTTCTCGGTAGTGAAAGCATATGAGCATGCGATGAAAAAGAAAGAAGCAGTGGAAGAAGCCGCTGGACCAAGCGACATTGATCTTCTTACAGAGATCCGTGATGCACTGAAAAAAAGCTAATATATATTAATTTTTACTTAAGACCTGCGCCCTTGTCGGTGTAGGTTTTTTGTTTATGATAGTGGCATGAAGGTTCTTGGTATTGACCCTGGCTACGAACGGTGTGGGTACGCGATAATGGACGGCGACGCGTTGATGAATTACGGGGTGATCACCACGCCGAAAAGACTTCCATTTATTGAACGACTAGCGGAAATTGAGACGGATATTCAAGCATTAATCACGGCGCATAAGCCTGATTTACTGGCGATTGAGGATTTGTATTTTGTGCAGAATATCACCACGGGGCTTAAAGTTTCAGCCGTCCGTGGAGTCATAATGCTCGCAGCGCACAAGGCTAGGATGCACGTCACAGAACCAAAACCCACCGAAATCAAAAAGGCCTTCACGGGCAACGGAAAGGCCGACAAACATCAGATTATGCAAACAGCACAGATCCTTTTT
>Ga0163109_10003504_pt1 | contig 11990 bp, 7 predicted proteins | sample CRUFie1St13metaG_FD_108704 | JGI IMG/M metagenome (GOLD analysis project Ga0163109, IMG submission 108704) | Marine microbial communities from the Costa Rica Dome - CRUD Field 142mm St13 metaG | ecosystem: Environmental > Aquatic > Marine > Oceanic > Photic zone | place: Costa Rica: the Eastern... | reverse complement strand
TCGCCTTCGAGGTCCCGGCGACGCTCGACCGCATCCCCTGCATGCCGAAGCCGCTTCGAGCGATGGGTCGATTCCACCGGGAGGCGGTCGCGGTCGATCCGGCCACCGGCATCGTCTACCAGACCGAGGATCGACAGGACGGCGCGTTCTACCGGTTCATACCCGACCGACCGGGTGATCTCGCCGCCGGAGGTCGGCTTCAGGCCCTGGCGATCCGCGGAGTGTCCCGTTTCGACACGCGCAACTGGCGCCATGACACCCACGATCGCATCCGGACCGGCGAGCAACTCCCCGTGGAATGGATCGACATGGACGATCCCGAATCACCCCGTGACGACCTCCGCTACCGGGCCTACGAGGCCGGAGCCGCCCGCTTCGCGCGCGGCGAGGGGATCTGGACGGGCGTGGGAGTGATGCACTTCGCGTGCACGACCGGCGGAGTCATGCAGAACGGACAGCTCTTCAACTACACCCCGAGTCCACGCGAGGGAACCACGGGCGAGAACGCAGACCCCGGGCGGCTCGCGCTGTTCGCGGAGCCGAACGACGAGAGCCTGCTCTCGCATGCCGACAATCTCACGGTCGCACCGAACGGGGATCTCTTCGTCTGCGAGGACGGAGCGGGTTGCGACGGGCTCGCGCGGGTGCGGCCCGACGGGTCCGTCCAACGCTTCGCGCAGAACCGCATGAACGACAGCGAACTGGCCGGGGTCTGCTTCAGCCCGGACGGGACGACGCTCTTCGTGAACATCCAGCGTCCCGGGATGACCGTCGCGATCACCGGCCCCTGGGATCGTCCCTGAGACCGTCCTCGCCTTCCGTCTCGATATCGGCGTCATCGACCCATTCGTGGAGCCGACGACGGCGCACGAGGAAGATGAGGCAGCCGACCGCGGCCAGTCCCGCGCACAGGAAGAAGACCAGTCCGGGCTCCAGACCGAGCACCTTGTGCCAGATCAGGTAGAGGACCGACGCGAACGTCATGAAGGCGAAGCTGATCGCGTTCGTCGTTCCGAGGAACCGACCACGCTCCTCGTCGGGCGCACGTCGCTGAATCAGGGTCATCAGGGGAATGAGGTAGAAGCCGGCGGAGCAACCGGCCCCCGCAGCGAGCACCATCCACGTCCAGAACAAGGGCGTCGGCCGGAGTCCGAGCAGGCCCGCGATCGCGAAGAGCAGGAAGAAGACGGTCATCCCGAGGGCCCCGCACGGGACGTGATCGGGCCTGATGCGGTCCCGCGAGAGCTGGCCGCAGATCGCGGAACCGATCCCACTCGAGATCCCGAGCGTGGAGAACAGCGCCGCGGCCCGGACCGGATCCAGCTGGGGGACCTCGACCAGGCAGACGACCGGGCAGATGCCGATGGAGGGCAGCAGGAACGGCGCCATGACCGGTTCCGCGAGGCGGACCTGGAGGTCGGGGAACGCGACCAGCGCGATCGCTCCGACGAGCCAGAAACCCGACCAGGCCAGTGCGATGCGAAGCACCGGCCCGCGGGTCATGCCCCGGATGGAATCGATGTAGGTCGCGATCGGGTTGATGCGGAACGTGAGGTCCGACTTCTGGGGAGCCAGCCTGGGAATGAGGAGGGAAGGGACGAGTCCGAGGACGGCGAAGAACGCCATGAGCAGCCCCGGCAGCCAGATCATGTCGTAGACCCGGCCATCGGGTGCGTACAACGCGGCGACGAAGCCGGCGACCTGGGCGCCGAGCACGATCGCGATCTGGGTCGACATGCTGATCCAACCGTTCGCCGGCCCGAGGCGCGTCCGCCCGACAAGTTCGGTGATCACCCCGTACTTCACCGGCCCGAAGAACGCACTCTGGGTGGCGAGCAGGAAGAGGGTCGCGAGCGCGAGATTCGGATCACCAAGGACGAAGGCCAGCATCGCGAGCAGGGCACAACCGAGTTCGGCGGTCTTGAGCCACATCGTCAGCCGGTTCTTCGAGAATCGATCCGCGATCTGGCCGCCCCAGCCGGAGAAGAGGAGAAACGGCACGGTCAGGCAGAGGGCCGCGAGGGCGGTTCCCCCGTACCGTCCGACCGCACTCTCCGACCAGATCCCGTCGGTCGCGATGGCGTAGGAGATGGCCCCGCGCAGGATGTTGTCGTTGATCGCTCCGGCGAACTGGATCAGCATGAGGGCGATGAAGCCGCGGTTCCAGATCCGATCCGGTTCAGGGTTGTCGCTGTCGGACGAGCTCATCGACCAGAGAGTACCAGCGCAACCCCGAGACCGTATCTTGGTGGGATGAACAGGCCGCATCAGACCCACGGACTCCTGGATCGACGAGACGCGCTCGGACGGTTCGCGCTGGCCGGAGCGACCCCCCTGCTGCTGGGCGTCATAAACGGCTGCACCGGACCCGGACGTTCCCGTGAACATCGACACCCCGACGAGGTGATCGGAACCGCTCCAACGCCGTACCGCAACGGGGCGGTCGCAGCCGATCATCCCATCGCCTCCGCGATCGGGGTCGAGATCCTCGAGAGCGGCGGCAATGCCGTCGACGCGGCGATCGCGGTGAACGCCGCACTCGGGGTGGTCCGGCCCTACTCCTGCGGTCTGGGTGGTGGTGGCTTCATGGTCATGTACTCGGAAGGGACGGGCTCGGCCTGGGCCATGAACGCCCGGGAGACTGCACCTCCGGGAATCTGGGAGAGCTACTACGTCGACCTGCGCTCGTCGGGGGGTCCCGAACAGGCATCGCGCTACGGCGGGCATGCGGTCGCGGTCCCGGGGACGGTGAACGGCCTCTTCCTCGCCCATGCGACTCATGGCTCCCTGCCGATGTCCAGACTGCTCGCCCCGGCCGCTCGCGTCGCACGGCAAGGTTTCGAGGCGGACGAGCATTTCGCCGGAGCGGTCGAGAGTCTTCGTCGGACGAGAGAGCGGTTGCCCTGGACGTGCACGGTCTCGGGGTGGGTCTGGGAACGCTGGTGCGGGAACGGTTCCGTTCGCGCGGGGAGCCGTCTCCAGAATCCGGCCCTCGCGAACACCCTGGAAAGGCTCGGCGAGGAAGGTCTGTCCGCATGGCGGAGCGGTTCCATTCCCGAAGGTCTCGCGCGTGCGGCGCGGAACTCCGGGGGGAAGCTCACCACAGGAGCGATCGCCGATTACCGAGCGAGCGCCTGCACGCCTCTTCAGATCGAGAATGCGTTCCGGGGGGACCGGCTCGTCACCATGCCACCGCCCTCGAGTGGCGGTATCGCCCTCGCCCAGATGTTCGGCATGAACGAGCGACTGCTCCGGGAGGCCGGATGGCCGGACACCAGGGACGCACGAACCAGTCACCAGATGATCGAGGCCATGAAGATCGCATTCGCCCTCCGTGCGGAATATCTGGCGGATCCCGACTTCGCACCGGTGCCCACGCGCCGACTCACCGACCCCGAATTCATTCGTGGACTCGCCGACCAGGTCGAATCGAATCGCGCCCGAGCGGCGAAGGAGGTGTCCGACGGGCTTCAGTTGCCGGATGACGGCGGGACCAGCCACCTGAGCGTGATCGACAGGGACCGAACCGCCGTTGCCTGGACCTCGACCATCAACGGCACCTTCGGCTCACTCGTCGGGGACCCCGGGAGCGGGATCATCCTCAACAACGAGATGGATGACTTCACTACCTTCCCCGGCTCGGGCAACCTGTTCGGGCTGCGTCAGTCGGACTGGAACGCTCCGGAGCCGGGAAAGCGACCCCTCTCCAGCATGTCCCCCTCCATCATGATCGATTCGGATGGTCGCATTCGCGCGATCGCGGGCGCATCGGGAGGCCCCCGCATCATCAACGGCACCTTTCAGGCGCTGATGGGCATTCGCTACTGGGGAGAGACCGCCGCTGAAGCGATCGCCATGCCGAGACTCCACCATCAGTGGCTTCCCGATCGTGTCGCCTGGGAGGCCGGGGCGGAATCGATTCACGGGACCGAATCCCTCAAGTCGCTCGGGCACGAGTTCGAAGACGGTTCCCGCGGCATCGGCGTGGTGCAGGCGATTCGGGTCGAGGAGAGCGGTTTCGAACCTTCCTCAGACCCGAGAAAGGGTGGTCGGGCCGCCGGATATTGACCGAGTGGAAGATCGAACGCCACCGCCCCTTCTCAGGCGTCCCCGGACGGGCTAACATCCTCCTCCTGCCTGCGGATGTGGCGGAATTGGCAGACGCGCTAGATTCAGGTTCTAGTGGGAGTAAAATCCCGTGGAGGTTCGAGCCCTCTCATCCGCATTGACACGAAGACGCCCCGGCATCCAGAGGATGCCGGGGCGTTTCTCTTCTTCGATCGAGGGTTTCAGGACTTCGCGTCGGCTCCCGCGGCAGCGGCCGACGGCTTGGCGGCGACCGGAGCCGGCAGATTCGCCTCGAGGACCTTCGCCCGGATCTCGGCGAAGAGATCCGTGTTGTCGCGGAGGAACTGCTTCGCGTTCTCCCGCCCCTGGCCGAGTCGCACGTCACCGTAGCTGAACCAGGCGCCGGACTTCTTGATGATGTTGTCCGCGACCGCCAGATCCACCAGATCGCCGGAGAGCGAGATGCCCTCGTTGAACATGATGTCGAACTCGGCGTTCCTGAAGGGCGGTGCGATCTTGTTCTTGACGACCTTGGCACGGACGCGGTTGCCGACGTTCTTCTCGCCGTCCTTGATCGCTCCGATGCGGCGGATGTCGATGCGGACCGAGGAGTAGAACTTCAGGGCACGGCCGCCCGTGGTGGTCTCGGGGCTTCCGAACATCACGCCGATCTTCTCGCGCAGCTGGTTGATGAAGATCACGATGCAGTTGCTGCGTGCGATGGCGCCGGTGAGCTTTCTGAGGGCCTGGCTCATCAGTCGGGCCTGGAGGCCGACGTGGCTGTCGCCCATCTCGCCCTCGATCTCGGCGCGTGGAATCAGTGCGGCGACGGAGTCGACGATGATCACGTCGACGGCGTTCGAACGCACCAGCAGCTCGCAGATCTCGAGAGCCTGCTCACCGGTGTCGGGCTGGGAGACCAGCAGCTCGTCGAGGTTCACCCCGAGTCGCTTCGCCCAGCTGGGATCGAGTGCGTGTTCCGCATCGATCATCGCGGCGACTCCACCGTCCTTCTGGGCGTTGGCGGCCACGGTGAGGGCGAGCGTCGTCTTGCCGGAGGACTCGGGACCGAACACCTCGACGACGCGACCACGAGGCAGGCCACGCCCGCCGAGGGCGAGGTCCAGGCTGATGGTCCCTGCGGATACCGAGGGGATCTCGGGAACGGTGTCCCCGTCCAGCTTCATGATGGAGCCGGTCCCGTAGGCCTTCTCGATCTGGCCGAGGGCCCGGTCGAGGGCCTGCTGCCGGCCGGCTTCCTTCTTGCGTGCGTCTGCGTCAGCGGAGTTCTTCGAAGTTGTCGTCACCTTGGTCACCTTGCTCATGGGGCTGATGCCGCCCTGTGGGGTCTTGGGGGTACTGGAAGTCTTTGCGGCCTTGCTCTTGGTTGCCGGAGTTGCCTGGGTCATTGGGTGTCCTCTTCGTTGTTCCGTGACTGATCCATGTCTGCGAAGCGCCGTTTGTTCGGCTTTCGTCAGGGTACGGTCTGGTTCGGCTGACCTGACGGATGTTCGGCAGATTTTCGGGTCTGTTTTTGGAACGAAAGAGGCGGCTGAACGCACTAAGTCATTCAATAGTTTGGAGTTGGAGCGCGATACTCGTCCATGTTGATCGAACGGAAAAAGTCGATGGTTCGGGCCACCCCGTCCTCCAATGGGATCTGGGGAGACCAGTCGAGCTCGGTGCGTGCCAGCGTGATGTCGGGCTGTCGCTGGAGCGGGTCATCCTCGGGAAGGTCGCGGGTCCGGTTGATCAAGGACTCGGACCCACTGAGCCGAACGACGTGTTCTGCGAGCTCGCGGATGGTGAATTCGTGCGGGTTGCCGAGATTGACCGGGCCGGTGAACCCGTCGCGGCTCTCCATCATGGCCAGCATCCCGTCGATGAGGTCGCTGACGAAGCAGAAGGACCGGGTCTGTGATCCGTCGCCGTAGAGGGTGATCGATTCACCCGACAGCGCCTGGCGGATGAAGTTGCTCACGACGCGCCCGTCGTAGGGATGCATCCGCGGGCCGTAGGTGTTGAAGATCCTGATCACCTTGATGTCGACCTTGTTCTGGCGGTGGTAGTCGAACATCAGGGTCTCGGCGGCACGCTTGCCCTCGTCGTAGCAGGCGCGTGGTCCGATCGGGTTCACGTTTCCGCGATAGGCCTCGGTCTGCGGGTGTTCGGTGGGATCCCCGTAGACCTCGCTGGTCGAGGCGTGCAGGATCCTCGCCCCCACGCGCTTCGCGAGGCCGAGCATGTTGATGGCGCCGAGGACGGAGGTCTTGGTCGTCTTGATCGGGTTGTACTGGTAGTGCCCGGGTGCGGCCGGACAGGCGAGGTTGAAGATCTCGTCGACCTCGAGGTTGATCGGGACGGTCACGTCGTGGCGGATCAGCTCGAAGTTCCCGTGATCGAGGAGATGGGCGATGTTCGACTTCTGACTGGTGAAGAAGTTGTCCAGGCAGATCACGTCATGGCCGAGCGCGACCAGTCGATCGCAGAGATGGGAACCGAGGAAACCGGCGCCGCCGGTCACGAGTACGCGTTTGAGCATTGATGCCTCCGTGCGGGCAAAGTTTACGCCGTTTCGGGACTTGACGTGCGGGTTTCCGGTCCGGATGGTGCCTTCATGGCGGAATTCCCCCCCACACGAATCATCGCCGGCACCATGACCGGGACCAGCATCGATGGACTGGATGTCGCCCTCCTCGAGGTGAAGGGGACCGGCCTGAAGCTGGATGCCCGGCTGCTTCATCACGGGCAGACGCCGCTCGGGCCGCTTGCCGCTCCGCTCCGCGCACTGGCGGAACAGGTCCCGGCGCGTGCGGCGGAGATCTGCCGTCTCGGCCATGACTTCGGCCGACTCCATGCGGATGCGGTCACCGAGGCTCTCGAGCAGGCCGGACTCGACCGGAGCCGCCTCGATCTGGTGGTCGTTCACGGGCAGACCGTCTTCCACGCTCCACCCCTGAGCTGGGCCCTGATCGACACCTCCCCCCTGCTGGAACGCTTCGACTGCGCGATCCAGTCCGACCTCCGGATGAACGACCTCGCTCGAGGAGGTGAAGGCGCGCCGATCACCCCGCTCGCGGACTGGGTGCTCTTCCGGGATGCGGTGCCGGTCTCGATCGTCAACCTCGGGGGGTTCTGCAACGTGAGCCACCTGCCCGGTGAGGCGGACGGCCCCGCAGGCATCACCGGGAGCGACGTCTGTCCCTGCAACCACCTGCTCGACGCCCTGTCCCGAAGGACCCTCGACGAACCGTTCGATCGTCACGGAGCAGTCGCGAGCAGCGGTGTCGTCGACGAGGCGCTCTCCGGGAGGCTTGCGGCCCGACTGGTCCCGCATGCGGTGGACCATGAGCGGCGCTCCCTTGGCACGGGGGATGAGATGATCAGGCTTCTCGAGGCGCTCGACGGGCTGGATCGACGACAGGACCGGCTGGCGACCCTCGTCGATGCCGTCGCACGGACGATCGCATCCGCCCTGAATCGACACGGAACCGCTCGGTTCTTCGGGGGTGGCGTCCGGAATCACGCCCTCCAGGCCGCGCTGCACCGCCACCTCCCCGACGCGATCCTGGGCTTCGACCACCCCGGAGTGCCCCCGGAGGCACGCGAGGCCGCTGCCATGTCGGTTCTCGGTGCATTGAGCCTCGATGGCATCGACATCACCCTGCCACGAGTGACCGGATCCGCCCGCGAAGACACGCGTCGGCCGGGGAGGTGGTCACTTCCGGTCGAAACGCACTTTACGACGCCTGAATGAAACCCAAACGAATAACATTCATTCCGCCGGCACGTGCCACACACGAGTCACGATAGAGTTGACGCGTTCGGCCTCCGATTCAACCGACAGCAGCCTTTCGAACCGTCAAGAAGGAAACCGTCCCCGTGCCCGAGTGCTTCCTGCTCATCGTTGAAGACGAACTCGAGATCGCGGAATTGATCGAATTCCATGCGCGCAGGAGCGGATTCGAGACCAGGATCGTCCAGTCGGGCAAGACCGCCCTCGAGGTGATCCCACGGGACCGTCCCGACGTGGTGGTGCTGGACCTGATGCTTCCGGACGTCGATGGACTCGAAGTGCTCCGTCGTGTCCGGCGTCTCGATGATGTCGGCGACACGCCGATCCTCATCGTCTCCGCCAAGGGTGACGACACCGACGTGGTCGCCGGCATCGAGCTCGGCGCCGACGACTACGTCACAAAGCCGTTCAGCCCGCGCATCCTCATGGCACGCATCAAGAACATCATCCGGCGGAACGCCCCGGAAACCGAAACCGACCGAGAGGAGGACGCGAGCTTCTCGCTCTGTGGGGGCATGCTCGTCATCGATCCGGGACGACACGTGGTCACGCTCGACGGCGAACCGATCGAACTCACGCTCACCGAGTTCGGGATGCTGCAGTACCTCGCCGCCCGCCCGGGTTTCGTACGCACCCGGGAGCAGATCATCTCCGCCGTGCACGGACGAACCACGGTGCTTTCGAGCCGCACCGTCGACGTCCACGTCACCGCCCTGCGCCGGAAACTCGGCGAGTTCGGCGATCGCATTGAGACGGTCAGGGGCGTCGGGTATCGTTTTGCCGAAGCCGCAGAACGCGCGCTCGATGCCTGATCGGTCCGTCCCGATCATCGGGTGACACCCCGCGTCCAACCAGGGCTGCACGACCATGGCACGACGCACCCTCACCTCCTCGAACCCCGGCTACAGCGTCCTGCGGACCACGGTCATGCTGGGCGTCCTCCTCGCGACGAGCCTGATCGGAGGCATCAAGGCACTGGACCTCCTCGATTCCAGTGAGGAGGCGTCCTTCGAGTCACTCGCCAAACGGGTGGCTGCGACCCTCGCCGACGGCCCGGACGGGTACGGTCCGTCGCAACTCGATCGACTCGGGGAACTCCTTGACGTCAGATTCGAGCGGTTCGAGAGGAGCGCCGTGGGCGGCACCACCGCGGCGATGAGAGCGGCCGAGATCGGTCGTCCCACCGTCTACCGGAATCAGGCGGGCGACGAGCTCACGAGCGTCCTCAAGATCCCCGGTGTGGACGGCTTCGTGAGGATGAATCGAGGCGTCGATCGCTTCCGTTCGTCGCTCCGGGCCCTCGTGGTGCAGACCACCTGGTCGATGGTCATCCTCTCCAGCCTCTGCCTGGCCCTCGTCTTCTGGCGGTCGAATCGAGATCGCACCGACATCAAGAGCATCGTCGACGGCGCATCCCGCTTCGCCGGCGGCGACCTCGTCTTCCGGATCCCTCTTCCGGGAGACGCGGAGTGGGATCGACTTGCCATCTCGCTGAACCGGATGGCGCGACAGATCGCGGACCAGCTGCGGTCCCTTGAAGCCCAGAGACTCCAGCAGAGATCCATCCTTGAATCGATGGGGAGCTCGGTGATCGCACTCGACGAGAACCATCGACTCCTCTCCGCGAACCGTGGGGCCGAACAGCTCTTCGAACTCTCCCGGAACGACCATGGACGGCTGCTGCAGGAGGTGCTGAGGGAACCCGAGCTGCACCAGATGGTGGAACTGGTTCTGGAGGACGGATCGCGACAGTCCAGGGAGTTCGAGTCCGCCGCGCTGCCGAACAAGCGACTGTCCGCGATCGCGGAGCAGATGGTCGACGCCGACCGCAAGCCGATCGGTGCGGTGCTGCTGGTCGATGACGTGACCGACATCAGGCGACTGGAAAGCATGCGGTCCGACTTCGCGGCGAACGTCAGCCACGAACTCCGCACCCCGATCACCAACATCCGGGGCTACATCGAGACGCTGCAGGAGATCCCCCTGGATGACGCGGAACAGGCACGCAAGTTCCTCCAGATCATCCAGCGCAATGCGGAGCGCCTCGGCATGATCATCGAGGACCTGCTCATGCTGGCGAGGCTCGAACAGTCCGGAGGCGCCGAGGACGATCTCCTCCCACGCAGCCTCGACCAGATCATCGAGGAGGTGATCGAACGCCAGGCCCCGTCGGCCGGGGTCCGAGGGATCGAGTTGCGGGTGGAATCGCCGGGTTTCGGGCTGGAGGTCCTCACTCGGGGAGACCTGCTCGTGGAGGCGATCTCGAATCTGGTCTCCAACGCGGTGCGTTACGGTCCCGGGGACCAACCCGTCGTCATCCGGACCGAAGACGCTGCAGAGCAGGGTCTGGTGCGGATCTCGGTCACCGACGAGGGGCCCGGAATCCCACCGGAGCACGCCGCCAGGCTCTTCGAACGCTTCTATCGGGTCGACAAGGCCCGATCCCGGGCGGAAGGTGGCACCGGGCTCGGACTGGCGATCGTGAAGCACATCGCCCTCGTCCACGGTGGCAGCGTCTCCCTCGATTCCAGGGTCGGGGCGGGCTCCACGTTCACCATCGAGGTGCGCGGGTTGAAGCCACCAACTCAAAACGGCCCCTGAACACTTCCTTTACACAAGAAGTCAAGAGTACTCCGCAGAGAGCGCCGCGAACGGATGCCTCTGACCAGATCACCACACGAAACAGCCAAGGGACGAGACCAATGAAGACCACCGTGATCGCGACCATCCTGACCATCGGAACCGGGTTCGGCGCCCTCCACGCCGCTTCCAATCTGGACCAGGACTACCGTCGCCTCCGTGGCACCGTGAAGGTCGATGGTTCCAGCACCGTCTACCCGATCGCCGAAGCCATTGCCGAGGAATTCAACTCGGAAGCCCCGAGGGTGAGCACCACGGTGGGCGTCTCCGGCACGGGTGGCGGATTCAAGCGTTTCGCCGCCGGCGAGATCGACGTGTCCAACGCCTCCCGTTCCATCAAGGCGAAGGAGATGAAGGCCTGCACGGAGAACAGCATCGAGTTCATCGAGCTGCCGGTCGCCTACGACGGACTCACCATCGTGGTCAACAAGAACAACTACTGGGTCGACCACCTGACCGTCGACGAGCTCAAGAAGATCTTCCTCGCTGGAAACCCGGCCCAGAAGTGGAGCGAGGTCCGGGACGGCTGGCCCGAACAGGAGATCAAGATCTACTCCCCCGGGACGGATTCGGGCACCTTCGACTACTTCAAGGAAGTCGTCGCCGGGAAGACCGGATCGATCAGGGGCGGGATGCAGGTCTCCGAGGACGACAACGTCCTGGTCCGAGGGGTGTCCGGAGACGAGGCCTCGATCGGATTCTTCGGCTGCGCCTACTACTTCGAGAACGCGGACAAGGTGAAGGCCTGCCCGATCGTCAACAATGACGGCGAGAAGGTGCTGCCCAACAAGAAGAGCATCGAATCCGGGGAGTACAACCCGTTCAGTCGCCCCCTGTTCATCTACGTGAACAAGCAGTCGGCCGAACGCCCGGAGGTCCAGGGATTCATCAACTTCTACATCGAGAACGCGGGAGACCTGGCCGAAGAGGTCGGGTACGTCCGACTCCCCGAGACCATCTACGAACGGTGCAGTGAGAATTTCCGGAGCGGCCGGACCGGCACCCAGTTCCTGAAGGACGGGGAAAAGGTCCACGGCGCGCTCCCGAGCGTCTACAAGTGAGGGTCCGGCAACCGTCGAACGCTCCACAAGACCCATGAAACAACCGGGGCTTCCACACGGTGCCCCCGGTTGTGGGATACTCCCCGCAAGTAATGAACCACCTGGGTCACAGCCGACCATGCCCAATGATGAACTGACCAAACTCACGCGCCACGCCGGCCGTCCGAAGAGGGTGGGGTTGCGTCGACTGCGTGAAAGGCTGATCAAGGGCCTCCTCTTCGCCTGCGCCCTGTTCTCGGTGGTCACCACGGCATCGATCATCATCGTCCTCGCCACCGAGACGATCTCGTTCTTCCGGACCAACACCTCGACGGTCGCGGCCGAGCCCATCACGATCGATCCCGCGGACCAGACCGAGGGCACGGATTCCATCGAGTTCCTCCGCAACTGGCGGTTGGTCGAGGAGCAGGACCACGGCGAGATCG
>Ga0163109_10003503_pt1 | contig 11991 bp, 2 predicted proteins | sample CRUFie1St13metaG_FD_108704 | JGI IMG/M metagenome (GOLD analysis project Ga0163109, IMG submission 108704) | Marine microbial communities from the Costa Rica Dome - CRUD Field 142mm St13 metaG | ecosystem: Environmental > Aquatic > Marine > Oceanic > Photic zone | place: Costa Rica: the Eastern... | reverse complement strand
TCTAGATTTGTAGAATATGATTGGTATGGTCAACTGAATACTCTTGTGGGAACTATTGATGATGACAGTGTTACTCTACCAACAGGAGCTTATCCAAATTATGTTAACAATGCTAGTAACTCAGAGAGTCATGGAACTCATGTTGCTGGAACAGTAGCAGGACAACACTATGGATGGGCAAGAGAAGCAAACATTTATAGTATGCAAGTTCTTAGTAATGCTTCCAGTCAAGGAACACCTGTCCCTGCACTATTAATTTTTGATTACTTAAGAGCTTTCCATAGAAGCAAACCAATTAATCCTGATACTGGTATCCAAAATCCAACCATTACAAATCATAGTTGGAGTTACGGGTATAGATTGGATGATCTTTTAGAAAAAGAAAGTCTTGATCTTTCTGACATCACTCAAGTAATTTACAGAGGAACAACTTATAATAGTAGTAATCCCAATCCATCTGGTTGGGACTGGGCAGGATTAGAACTTGATTTTGGTTTCGCACCCAATAAAATGCGATTGAATGCACACAATGGAGCACTAGCTGCAGATGTAGAAGACGCTTTGAATGAAGGTGTAGTTGTTATTGCTGCAGCAGGTAATAATAATTTTCATTGTGTAGCAGACGGAGATCCTGACTGGGATAATAGAGTAACTATTTCTGGAGTCGGAACAATCTTTTACAATAGAGGATCAGCACCAGGTAGTGCAGACAATGCTATTGCTGTTGGTGCATTGAGTAATAGGAGAGATTTTAGAAGATCTACTTATAGTAACTTCGGACCTGCTATTGAAGTATTTGCACCAGGAAATAATATTATTTCTGCATACAATAGTGCTGGACTTGCTGATAGTAAGTATGGTGGAGCACCAAACTATTTCTATCCTATCCAAGGAACTAGTATGGCATCACCACAAGTAGCAGGAGTAATCGCTTGCTTAGCTACTGGCAAAGAAAGATTTAGTCAGAAAGATGCTAAGGCATACTTAGATAATTTTAGTATCACTAGTGATATGACTTTTGATGCTGGCACTGGATCTACAGTATCTCCAGCAACATTTGATATAACAACCACTGCACCAAACTCTAGCGTATATACTCTCAATGGAACAGATAGAAATGGTTCTGTAAGTGGTAATGAACCTCTGGTATTTTTGTATGTTGGTGATACAGTTAACTTTAATTTATCAAATGTATCTGGTATCCATCCATTCTTTATCAGAGATAGTGCTGGTGGTAGTAATGTAAGTACACCAGCTGCTACTGGTCAAGGTTCTACAGGTAATGCAACAGTATCTTGGACACCAAACACAGCGGGAACATATTACTATCAGTGTGGTGTTCATAGTGGTATGATAGGAACTATATCTGTGGCATCTGCACCTAATAATGCAGGAACATTTGCTGATAAGACTTGTCAGAAGGGAAGTCCTAATGTATATTTGGTTGCTAAAAATCCTAGAGAGAATGTAACTGGAATGATTTCTAAGCAAATTAATAATAGAAACAATCTTGATGGTGGTCTTACATTCCCTAGATCTCCAATGTTCCATAGACCAGCACCACGAGCATTGCCTAAGACATTGACACTATCTGTTACTAATAGTAGTGCATCAAGTTATGTTTTCAATGGTTCTGATAGACAATCTGATTACGTTGACACTGCTAATCCTGATCTCCTTTGTTATGTTGGTGATACATTAGTATTTCAGTTTAGTATTTCTGGAAGTCATCCGTTCCATGTTAAGACAAGTCAAACAACTGGAACATCTGACAATGTTACTACTGGAGCCATAGTAAATAATGGTCAGCAAACTTTAGACTTGACTTGGAATACTACTGGAGTAACACCTGGCACATACTATTACATCTGTAGGTTCCATAGTGGTATGTCAGGAGCAATCACCGTGACGGCATAAATAAGTCTGAGCACTAGTATCTATTGGCAAGTTAAATGGCTGATCGTTTTCCATTAATTGTAAACTCCACCTCAAGGAAGATTGAGGAACTTGTATCAGGTGACAATTTAGAGTTGACTGGTAATGGTTTAATTATCAGTGGAGACACTGGCGCGGGTAAGTATTTAACTAGTGATGGCACCCAAGTTCTTTGGGGTTCTCCTGGTGATGTTTACTTAACTCAGACTCAAACACTTACGAACAAAACACTTGAAAATTGTACCCTGTCTGGTACTCTAAACTCTATTACAAACTTACCAAATACTGCACTAGTTAATTCTGGTATTAGTATTAATGGAGTTAGTGTCCCTCTTGGTGGTAGCGTAACTACACCAGACAACAACACAACATATAGTATTTCCGCAGCTGACGGTGCTATTGCTTCTGAGAAAGTTATTCGTTTATCTGACTCTGCATCTGGCATTGATGATGTTACATTGATCGCTGGATCTAATATGACGATCAATAGATCAGGCGATGAACTGACATTTATTTCTAGTTTTGTAGATACTGATACAGTTACCACCTTGGCAGCACAGACTGGTGGTACTGCACAATCTGGAGCAATGATTATCGCTGCTACTGGAGCAGCAACTGTTTCTCAGGACTCTGCTACTAGAACTATTACAATCAATGCTGTAGATACAGACACTGTTACTAGATTGAGAGGTAGCACTGGTAACGCATACGTTGATGGCGACGTTACTTTCATTGCATCTGGTGCAACAACAATTGTACAAGGTGCTTTGCCTGCTCCTACAAGCACACCTACTTTAGAAATTTCATCTACAGATACTGTCACTAGACTTAAGGGTGGCACAACTGGTACTCTTACCTCTGGTGATATTACATTGGTTGGTGGAACAAACGCTTCAGTGTCACAAACTGGAACTACAATTACAGTAGACAGCACAGATACAAACACTGTGACCAGACTTGCTACTGGAACTAACGCTGTTCTAGCAGGAGATTTTAAATTTGTAGCTGCAGGTGCAGCAGGAATTAGTCAGTCTACCGTTGGTGGAGTAACTACTATTGAGATTAGTTCTGTTAACACTGACAGTGGTGCTGCTATCTCAGCAAACGGTGGTATCATATTCAGTTCCTCTAACATTTCTCTTAAAAATAATAGTAACCTAGCTGGTAATACTGTACTTAAGTGGGATTCTGGTAACAGTCAGATTGCAAATAGCATCATTCAGGATGATGGATCTACTGTAACAATTGGTGGAGATCTTCTTGTAACAGGATCTCAAACTATTCTTGAGGTAGCTACACTTGTAGTAGAAGATAACAATATTGAATTAAGAAAAGGAACAAGTTTAGTTGGTACTGATGGTGGTATTCAAGTCAACAGAACAACGGATGCTGCAGGTAATGTAACTTCTTATCAAAAACTTGAGTGGCATGAGGCAGCAGGTCATTGGAGAACTAGTGATGGATCTCTACAGAAAGAAATTGTAAACGTATCTGACACACAAACATTAACAAACAAAACTCTAACTAATCCAACACTTAGTACACCAAGTCTTGGTGCTGCTACAGCAACTTCTATTAATGGATTAGAAATTACCTCTACAGCTTCTGCTGTTCTTACATTTACAGATGCAAAGACACTAGAAGTTAAGAGAGATTTATTACTCACTTCAGATAATAACTTAGCGTCTATCACAGTAAACTTTAGAAACGGTGGTAACGTAGCAATGACTTCGGATACTCTTGCAGTATTCAACTCTACAACTTCCGATCAGTTAAGAGGTCTGATTAGTAATACTTCTGGTACTGGAAAACTTATCTTCCAAGATGATCCAGTTATCTTAACAGGTCTTACTACAACATCACCAGCACTTACTATCTTCAACACCAGTGCTGTTGCAGTAACACTATTTGGTGCAGCAACTGGTATTACTATCGGAAATAGTTCTGGTACAACAACACTAAACCACAAACTTCTAGTTAAGAACAACATTGAAACTGGTGTCGTAGCAGCTGGTGGTGGAGTTACAGGTGGTGATGTTCTGATTCATGGAACATTAAATGCTGATAAGCAAGATATTTTAATCAGAGGAACACAATCTGATCCAATGAGTATTGGTCGTGGTGCTGGTGCAGTTGCTACCAATACTCGTTTGGGTGTAGGTTGTTTGGACAACATAACTTCAGGATCTCAAAATACTGCTGTTGGTTACAGAGCACTTCTCTCTGCAAATGTCGGTGCTTCCAATACTGCAGTGGGTTCTAGAGCATTGAACCAGACAGGAACTGGACAATCTAACGTGGCAGTGGGTAACGATGCACTACTTAGCAACACCTCAGGAGATAAAAACTGTGCTATTGGTACACACTCACTAGAAAATAATGTTGCGGGTGCAGCTAATGTTTGCCTGGGACATTACGCTGGATACAACATGACAGGAACTGGTAATGTTATTATTGGTCCTGCAGATGATGAGAACTCTACCAACGCTACCTATCAACCTATTGATGTTGCAGGTGATAGACAACTTGTTATTGGATCTGGAACTGAGGCATGGATTAGAGGTGATAATTCTTTCAATGTAACTTTACCTAATAATCTAACTGTTGATGGTGATGCTCTGGTTCAGGGATCGTTGACAGTTAATGGTACTGTTACTAGTATCAACTCTAACATCATTCAGATTGACGATAAAAACTTAGAACTTGCTGCTGTTGTTAACACAACCTTCTCTGCAACAACTCTTGATGGTAGTAACATCATTACAGCAATCACACCAACATCAAACTTGATTCCTGGAATGGTAGTTGGTTCAACTACTGGTGGTATTAGCGTACCTGCAGGAACTACAATCGTAACGATTACAAATAACCAAGCACAACTTTCTAACTCTGTTACTGGTACTGGTCAGGCAAACTTTGCTGCAGTTGGTCCTTCAGACACTGCAGCTGACGGTGGTGGTGTTATTGTTAAGGGTACAACAAATCACAGTATTCTATATGATAATAGAACAGTTAAGTTCTTTACATCTACAGAAAACTTTGAACTAGCATTTGGTAAAGAATATTATATCAACAACCAGTTAGCTCTTTCTACTACAACTCTTGGTTCAACTGTCGTCAATTCTTCCTTAACATCTGTTGGTGTTCTTGTAGGTCCATCTGGATCTCCTGCACTTGAGGTTGATGGAGCTGCAGTTCTTGGTGGTAGAGTTATTGAAAAAGTATTCAGTCAGTTCTCCACTAACTTTAGTATGACTGGCAATACTATTTCTGTTCCAACAGCAGGTGCTAACACAGTTTGTGGATCTACACCACTCACCGCAATTAATACTTGGGCATTCTCTACTGCTGATGCAGATGGTAATACTCTACAGAATGGTCAATCAATTACAGTCACTCTGATTATTGATGCTAACGCTGCTGCTACATATGGTGATGCTTGTACTGTTGATGGAAACAATGTTTCAAACGGTGTTCAATGGTCTGGTGGTTCACCACCATTAGCTACATCAAACACTGATATTTTATCTTTCATTATTCTAAAAGACAATGCTGGTGTCGTAAGAGTTTACGGACAAGGCAATACAGACTTCAGTTAATAGGGGGAACAATTAAATGCCAGTAAGTTTCAATAGTCCTCCTAGGAACTTTTTTCTTTTAGGTTCTGGTGGCGAAGATGCAGTCACCAACTTTTTTCATAACATTAATAAGTCATCATTATCTGATGGTCAGTATAGTGTCAATGACATTGCTTACACTGAAGTTGATCAGCAATTTCTTTTAGCTGGATCTGGAAAAGATTCTAATACCGAATCATTTGGTTGGTTAGAAAAACGTGATTATGATTCTACAGTTCCATCAGCTACAAATTGGTCTACAGGTACTGTTAAATTTCAATCAAGCATTCCTAATGTTAGTACAACACTAAACTTTATGAAGCAAACCCTTGCATATAGTGGTGACATTATTGTGGGAGGAAAAACTGGTAATGTTCCTTGGATTGCTAAGTACAATCTCAATGGAATAGAACAATGGATGTCTACATCTCAAAGTGGTGATGTACAATACACATCTGTTGCTTGTAAATCTTCCAACTATTATGCTTGTGGATATTCTAATCCTACAGGTCAAGATGAGGTAGCATTTATTGAAAAATTTGATGACAATGGTGGTCCCTTATGGGGAAAATCAGCTACTAGAATTGGGGGAGACGTTAGATTAAATTCAATTGCTGCTAATGATAGAGGAGAGGTTGTTGCTGTTGGTGAAATTGATGGACAGCAATCAGTAGGATATGTTGTAAAAGTAGACACATCTACTGGAGATATTCTTTGGGACTTAACTATTGATAGTGGTGAAGTTTTTTCATCTGGTCTTAGAAATCCTGTAAATTTAACCAGTGTTCATATTGATGGCAACGATCAAATTTATATCGTAGGTCAAGAACTAACAACTGTAGGTGGTGTTCATAGTGATGGTGTCATTTTTAAATACACAGCAGAAGGAAATTTAATTTGGCAAAAAAGATCTGCAGCAGGAGAGCAGCATATCTATTCTGAAATTTGGTCTGACACAGAGGTTGAACAAACAATTGTTCTTTCTCATGAGACAGTTGCTGGATCACCTACTAAAAAAGGACCTACTTTAATTAAGTATTCAAAGAATGGTGATGTTGTTTTCAAGAGAAGAATTCAATCTTCTACTAATACTTCACAAGTAAACTATGGATTAGATGGGGATCCCTCATTCTATTATGTTCTTTTTGTGGATGAGGATGAAAACGTTAGTACAGGTGCATCTAAAACTTATAATTTTGGTAAGGTAAGTGCTTCTGGTAATGGTTTTGGTGCGTTCACTTATGATGCAACCAACTCTAAAACAATTTCATATTCTATTAGTTCCTCTGTAGATAGACTTGGTAGATTATCTGATGGATCGGTAAGGAATGATAGTAGTGATTTTATTTCTTATCCTTACAATGGAAATAAAATTTTGTTTGATGACTATGCTACCAACGTTGCATATAAAAAGACACGTCATGCAGAAAAAGATGTATTTACATACAGTGGTAGTCCTGCTATTAGAATTGCTGACTTCCAAGAGTTGAACCTTGGAGTGGAAACAACAACTGCACCAGGACCAGGTGGTTCATCTACTGGTCAAGCAGAATTCACATCTGCTGGAACATTTAGTTGGACTGCTCCTGCTGGTGTAACTTCAGTAAGTGTAGTTGCTATTGGTGGTGGCGGTGGTGGTTATGGATCCGTTGGCGGCGGCGGTGGTGGTCTTGGTTGGAAGAATAATATTTCCGTAACACCAGGGAATTCCTATACAGTTGTTGTTGGAAACTTTGGAAACAACAGTGCTTACGCAGATTCTGAAGCTGGAGATAGTTATTTTATTGATGCTACTACTGTAAAAGGTGGTGGCGGTATTGGTGGTGGTTCTTTTACCAACACAACGTATCCAGTTCCGTCAGTAGGAGATGGTTCTGGTGGAGGTTATGTAGGAGATGGAGGCGGTATTGGTGGTGACGGTGGAAATGTTGGAGCATCTGGTGGCGGTGGAGCTGGTGGATATTCAGGAAATGGTGGTGCTGGTGGATCAACTACCCAGAGTGGTGCTGCTGGTTCTGGTGGAGGCGGCGGCGGTGGTGCTGGCGGTGAAGGATCTTTTCCATCTAATCACTATGGTTCTTCTGGAGGTGGTGTAGGAATATATGGAGAAGGTGCTAGTGGTTCTGGTGGATCATACGCTTCTGGTGGAAATTCTACTGGTGGTACTGGAGGTTCTGGTGGTGTTTCTGGAGACGGTGGATCTTCTGGTTGTAGTTCTAATAATGGAGGAGGAAATTATGGTGGCGGTGGATCATCAGCTAATAGAGGTAATTGTGCTAATGAAGGTGCTATTGGTGCCGTAAGAATTATTTGGGGTGATGGAAGATCATTCCCATCTACATTGACAGCAGATCAAACTCCTAGTTCTGGGGGTCCTACAACCATTACCAAAGTTGTTGATCAGTCAGGTAAAGGTAATGACGCTACAGTATATGGTGCTACTCTCAACGCCGCTGGATACTGGGAGTTTGATGGAACAAATGATTATATGTCTATTGCTGATGATCCATCATTACATTCCGAAGAGATGTCTTGGGAATGGTGGATGTGGAACGATGCCCTCCAACCTTCAGGAGCAACAGCATTTCTAGTAAAAAGAACTGACAATACTGATGGGTATATGATTTTTGCTGGTAGTAGTGGCACTCTACAAGCAGATTTTGGGACAGCTGTTGGTCTAACAAATAGATGGGACACTTCATACAATGTCAATAGTAACTTAAATCAGTGGATCCATTGTGTATTGACAAGATCTAGTAGCAATAGAAAATTTTATGTAAATGGAAAGCAGTATGCTAGCACTACTAATGTGGGTGTGTATACTACCACCACATCAGATCTTGTGATTGGAGCTGATAGTTTTGACCTTACAAGATATCATATGAATGGTAGGATTGGAGGCGTTCGTATTTATCCAAGAGCACTAACATTAGCACAAGCCTTCCAGAACTATAACGCTACCAAGTCTAAGTACATCAACGAAGCGCCTAGCGTTGCACCTAGGGTTGGTCCTGGTATCGTAACTGATAACAATCTGATTCTGAACTATGACTTTTCAAACAAAGGAACTTATGATAATGCTGAGAATTTACTAAAGGATAACTTTACTGATGGAACAGATACTGGAGAGTATTACACAGATGAACTAGGCATTAAGCACAAAATTTATAGCAAAACTGCCAACTTAAATGAATACTTTGGTGATAGTGATACCTTCTCAGCAGGAATATATGATCTTGTAGTTAGTATGTATGTTGATCTCACAGATGCTACTAATTTTTATGTCCGACCAGAAAACTTTTTAGGAAATCCTGTTACTGCTACTGTAGTTGAATCTGATATCCCTGCTTTGGGATCTAAAGGCATAATGAAAGTGAGATATAGTAACGTCGCACCAGCAGCTAATTGGGTGTTTGCTGTAAAAGGAGTTGGTGATGCAAAGTTTGCTAGACCATTTCTAGAATTTAGATCTGATCATGGTAGATATGTCAAAACATATGCAAGCGCCATTACAGCACCAACCACAGTAAATAACCTCACTAACATTAGTGTCAACGGAAATGATTTCACTGGCACATTTGATGCTGAGGCAGCAGGTGAAGCTCCAGAATTTAATCCAAATGGATACATGGTATTCGGATCCAAAGAAAGTATTAGGTTTGGGTCTCTTAATGATCTAGGTTTCCCAACTGGTTCTCAATCACATACAATGACGTTTGAGACTTGGGTTCAAAGTAACCATACTGGTAACCATATCTTTGCTGGTATTCAAACTCCATCTAATCAAAGATGCTACTTAGCTAGAGAGAGTGGTAAGTGGGAGTTTGGATGGGGAGATTTTAGTTGGGTGCAGGGATACACTGGAGGAACATCTGGATCTGATGCTGCTGATGTTGTTGTAGATACTTGGACTCATTATTGTTTATCTATTAATAGTGGTGTTGCCAAACTCTACATCAATGGTAGTTTTACTATAGAAAAAACTGACACTGCTGTTGATTTAGAAACAGGAGATTTCCCAATTGGATCTTTCTTTGAACCATCAGAGACATATAATACTAGTTACGCATCTCCAAACTCTATTGCTGAGTTTAGGATTTATGGTCAAGCACTAACTCCCCTTGAAGTATCCCAAAACTTCAACGCTACCCGTGCTAAGTACGGTGTCTGATAAATAGATAGAGCATAAAAATATTCCAGGAACATAGGTAATGGCAAGGAAAACTATTCAGAGTAACTATTATCTCTTTGATGCTTCGGCGCGTGAGGTGATCATCCCTGGTGGTGTTCAGCGAGAGAATCTAATTCTCATCACGAACGTCACTGATAATAAGGTGATTTATAATTTCTCTGATCCTGAACTGACCGCTAGTATCTATAGTATTCAGACTGATATTCGTAACGTCACGACGACTAGAGTTGTCTTGTCATATGACACGACGGGCATGGAAGACAGTGATGACTTACAAATTATTGTTGATGACTTTGAAGAAACTGTAAAACCAGCAGAAACATATAACGACGCTGTAAACAAATCTAAAGTTTCTCAACCACAGTCACAGATTGATACTGACTTTGAGTATGGAACACAGGATACGAAATGGGAAGCGTTGGCAATGGTCAACAACAATCCATTTGCATATAAGTCCCAAACACCTATTGTAATTACAGAAATTCAAACTACTCCTGGTAGTAGAGAGATGGCAGTCTCTTGTTCTACACCGCCAGGTGCTGGTACTGCTATCTACATGCAAGACGCTACATTCCCTGGTGCAAATGGTGTCTTTATTATTGATAGTATTAGTACAACTGGTGCATTTGTTGGATTCAAATACACTGCAAAATATGAGTGGCCATCAGGAACTGGTGGTACAAACATTTACGATGCTGCTAGAACTGCTGTATATTCTGGTATCCATTTCACTGGATCTGATCTTGGTGGAACAATTACATTGTCAACACCATCCGCAGGTGTCATGTCTGGATCTGTCCAGGTAGACACAACACAAGCACATGGTCTAGAAGTTGGTAATGAAATTGCTATTGTTGGATCTGCTGGTACTAATGTTAATGGATCTTGGGTTGTTGCTAGAGTAGAATCTCCAACTAGATTCTATTATTATCCAGATGCAGCACCTACTGGATCTGTTGCAACAGGAACTATTAAACTATATCCTAGACCACAGGGTAACTCAATTCACAGAGCATTTGACGGTGGTGTTAAGTTCTCTACCAATTCATTCTCCAAGAACCAGCAAGCAGTTAGACAGACAAAACGTTACTTCAGATATCAGTCTGGTAAAGGTGTATCATTCTCCACTGGTTCTATTCTAGAACCTGCTATTGAAAACTTAGATAGCATCACTGCATCTGGAACTGATGTTACTGTTGTGTCAACTGATGCACACAATGTTACTAGAGATACAGTTGTCAGAGTTCAAGGTGTAAATGACAACAACTACAACGGTACATTTAATGTTACTAACGTTGTTGACCCATATACTTTCCAGTATGCTGCTGACAGTTCACCAACAGATTCAGAAGCAGCGGGAGAATATACTATCACTCCAGTTAATTCTTATGGAACTAAACTAGAGATCGGTATGATGGACCAGCAGAACGGTATCTTCTTCCGTTGGGCAAGTGGTAGTCTTAGTGTTGTTCGTAGAACTTCTACGTTCCAATTATCTGGTAGATTAACAGTAACAAATGGTAGTACATTGGTTTCTAGTTTTGCAGGTCCCAATCTACAAACAACCAAGTTTGCAAAGCAGTTGAAACCAGGTGACTATGTTGTCATCCGTGGTGCTTCCTATCGTGTTGATGGTATTATCTCTGATACACAGATGGTTATCTTCCCTGACTATCGTGGACCATCAGCAAGTAATGTACCTGTCACTAAGACTGTAGAAACAGAATGGAATCAGGGAGACTGGAACATTGACCGTTGTGATGGAACTGGTAAGACTGGATACACTCTTGACCCAACCAAGATGCAGATGTTCTACATGGACTACTCTTGGTATGGTGCTGGTTTCGTTCGCTGGGGTTTCCGTGCATTGAATGGTGACGTTATCTACGCTCACAAGATTCCTAACAACAACCAGAACACTGAAGCATACATGAGATCTGGTAACCTACCAGCTCGTTATGAAGTTAATACTATTCCACCAGCAACTGTAGCTTCTAGGACATTTACTTCTGGTGATAGCACTTTGTATATTGCGGATGCACCAACACACTTCCCATCATCGGGTACATTAAGAGTCAGACAAACTACTGGTTCTACTGCTGGTACTCAGGAATATATCAATTACACTGGCAAAGTTCAATTCCAACAGGATGTTATCGCTGTTAGTGCTGCTGGTGACACGATTGAAGTTGCATCCACAACTGGTCTATCTCCTGGTGGACAGCAAACAATTACATTTGATACTCC
>Ga0163109_10003502_pt1 | contig 11991 bp, 2 predicted proteins | sample CRUFie1St13metaG_FD_108704 | JGI IMG/M metagenome (GOLD analysis project Ga0163109, IMG submission 108704) | Marine microbial communities from the Costa Rica Dome - CRUD Field 142mm St13 metaG | ecosystem: Environmental > Aquatic > Marine > Oceanic > Photic zone | place: Costa Rica: the Eastern... | reverse complement strand
TCATGTGCACGAGCGCCGACTCGATGAGCTACGCAGCGGCCATGGTCGTGAGTGGAAGAAACGAGCCGCCGGCCGTGCTTCGTCTTTTCTGGGCCCTGATGATCGGCAGCCTGACCATGGTGCTGCTGCGAATCGGATCGGGACTGGGAGACAGCACCTCGATCGATGCATTGCAGGCTTTCATCGTGATCACGGCAGTGCCGGTCACGCCGTTGGTGCTGGCAACGTTATGGTCCGCTCCGCGACTGGCCTGGAAGGAAGCCCGAAGGGAGGGACTCAGCTGAGCTGGACCCTTACTGCGCAAGGCCGTAGAGAGGAACTATAACTTTTAGTTGAAGCACCAATACCTGAGCTTGCAGAATCGTTTAGCCGGAACTTTTACTGTGAAAATTCCAGGAAACTCAACAAATAATCGTCATAATGAAGCCAAAAAATCTGTCATATACTAGCAAGACGAAGGCCACAATCATCAGTCGACGTACATTGAATCTCCAGACATTTATGGCTTGGGCAATTAACAATCAAGACCAGTCTTACTTGTTGACATACACAAAAGCATCAGAGCTATAGCAATCAACAACGGCACAAGCCATGACCATAGCAAGAGGCTCAGACACGATCTAATTAAAAACTAAAAACCTGCGAAAAAACAAAAAACAAACGACCAAGCCCTGTCAACTCATTCAAAGAAATTACACTAGAATAAAGACTTAGAGCAATAAAAAATCTGAATTAATCTACGACAATAGACAAGAAAAATTCCCTAACCACAATCGTTCAACAAGGAACGCATGCTTCCCACAACATCAATGATTAAACAAACCAAATGCGCCGCGCCCAAATATCACCACAGCCTCAACACCTTCCGGCAACCAAAAACGTGACAACAAGAAACTCGGACTTAAAATTATCCTAAAATTCCGAATATAACAATTAAACAATGATAAAATAGATATAATAGATCAAGCTCAATGGAATTTTTTGCAAGCGATAAAATTAGAATATGGGTAATTGGCGAGGCTTTATATAAGGAGACAAACGCAAGAGAAGGTGTTTTTGAAGAAATATATCCACTACTTAGGCATGATGGCACACACGCGACACTTACAAATCTCGGATGGTTTAATGCAAAGGTAAAAGCTGTTGGCCAGTCTGGTGAAACCTCGAAGCTACTACTTCAAATCGAGACAGGAGTAGATGAAGGTTTTGGCTATGCATTGATACACTTAGATGATCAATATAATTTAACAACTACGATCGAAAACTATCCTGCAGAACACCTGCTACCCATAGAGACACTGGAAATTAGAGAAAACAAAGATCTTGACATGAATGGAACAATAGGAAACGTACCGAAAATTGACAATAGTATTTTTACTACAATCGAAGAAGAAGGAAGCACCTTTTTACTCAAAGGCACTGAAACAAATCAGCTATATATAATTGACAAAGAAGCTGTGCAAAAAGATGATAATCTCATCGAACTATTCTATAAAGATGGATCTAAAATTAACCTAGCTAACGAAGAAGCTGAAAAAAATAAAAAGTTGATAGGGGCAGAAGTAAAAGCTAACAGCCAAATAGCCTTGCTTTGGCAAAGCGATAATTCAAAATTAGAGCTATGGATTTTCGAAAGCAATGGAATACTTCAAACGATTGAAACAATAGATGATATTAATGGCACAAAACATGACAGCGTTGAAATATTGTTCAACAAAGATTTCAATGAAGACAAAAACATCGGAGAGCAAAAGATATTAATTGAAGATAATGGATACATTCAGTTATTTCTCGGGGAGAAATCCAAAGCCTTATATAGACAACAATTTACTCAATTACCATTCGACTCAATTCCACGACTAATTTATGGAGTTAATAAGCAGCAACTTGTTCAAAGAAAGGGTATTCTTGATCGAAAAACAATCCTTGGTATTGAAGAAATCGCAGGAAAAAACTACCTAATCGTCGGAGGAAATTTTTCTGAGTATGAAATTCTAGAGCTAAATCAAGAATGGCAACTAACAGGTGAAAGCACTATTTATAGAGAAGGAACGTCAGAATTCAACCTTCTCGAATCAAGAGCTTGGCAAGATCTAAATCAAGACGGCATAATAGGGGATGCAATTACATTAAAACTTGAAGGTACAAAAGGGGAAAATTTAAATGCAATAAACAATAGATATCCAACATTTAGCGGAACAATATTAGATGCAAGCAAAAAGATTGAGCTCAGCTTAATCTCGATGGGTATTGACACAATCAGCGAATCACGAATAATTACTCCAGAGCTAGATGGAACTTGGTCATTTACATTTACAGAGGATGATCCGTTGATTAAAAATATCAACGAATGCAGCGAGTGTCGATGGGGAGTAACTGCAACGCCCATTAATAAAAATGGCGAAAAAACAGATCGAAGTGCAGATTTGTATTTTGATATTATTGAAACCGGCCCAGAAGCCAGCACAAATATAACAATTAATGGTAAAAATATACAAGATCTTGATGGCAAAAGCCAACAAATCTCAGAGTTAATAATTGATCAGGGAGAAACAATACTGATCAGTGGAAGAGCAGAGCCGAGTATTCGCATGGGAGGCATGATATGGAACAAACAGGTGCAAGCAAATTTTGTCAATCTAAACAACGAAGAAGAAAAAATTGAAGGCGAAATCATCAATGTTGAAGATCCTAATGGAAATTGGGTAATACCTTTAGACACTTCCAAAGTAGATCCAACCAAAAGTTGGCGATTTGAAGTAAACACAATTGACGAGGTCAATAATACCACTCCCTTACAAATAAGAGATTTTGAAATTAATCTTCAACCATCGATCCAATTGATCAACGGAAGTGCTGCGCCATTCAATGATAGTGAATCTACAGATCAACATAACACTGCACAGAGACTACCTCTTAAAAGCAAACAATTAAAAACAGTGTTGTCCGGAAAATCTTTTTACGAAGATGGCGCAAAAATGCAGATAATTTGGTCCGATGAAACCAGAGATAATATTATTGATGCAATTGAAGGTGATAATGGAGAATGGATAGAATTAAGTGAGGAAGACAAGCAGAATCAAATTAGACAAAAAACAATTTATGCAGAAATAGCACCTAATGGACAATGGGAAATAACGCTAGACACAAGTTTTGAAGGGGCAAGTTATATTGATATAAACTGGATTACAGATAATAAAAGGAAAGAACGCATTAATACCAATAATTACACATTAGGTGTTTCTCACAACTCTCCAGTTCCTTACAAGATAAATACTGCGTTTAAACAAATTGGTGATCATATTTTTGGTGATATACCATCAAACCGAATGGGTGAATCATTATCACTGACTAATGATGGTAAGTTATTAGCAATTGGATCCCCAGGATCTAGAGAAGAGTTTCAAACAAAAGGTTCCGTTGAGCTCTATGCATTGAGACAAGACAAATGGGAATTAATATTTTCAGAATATGGGCCTAGCATTAATGGAGGATACGGATCTTCTGTTGCTCTATCCCCAGATGGAAAATACTTGGCCGTTGGTTCTCCATATCAAAAATACCAAAAAGGTGATAAAAATATCCACATTAGCCTTTATGAATTCCAAAACAATAATGAATGGGTAGCTATAACTAATGAAAGACTTTTAGATAGAATTAATAAGGCCGGTCAAGAACATAGCGGGGATGCATCGCTAAACCTAGGAAAAACGTTAGAGTTTTCAACCAATGAGACACTTATAATTGGAAGTAATTTAAATTTAAATACAAATGATACTAGCGAAAAGATTACAGAAATAACAGTTGATCTCAGCGTAGATAATAATAAAGGAAGAAATTCAAGGCAATCTCTCGACAAACAAGAAATATCAAATCTGGATATTAAAACATTTAAGATCAAAGATCCTGCAGAGACTGAAGATATAATGGTCTATACGCAAGACCAGGAGACAATAGCTTATGCAGTAAACGATGGAGCTGGACAAATCAAGGTAGTAAAAAAACTAGAACAAGAAATATCAATTGTAGATAGCATTACTAATCATGCTAAGTTATATACAAGAGACCAAAGACCAATTTTTGAACTTTTATTTAATGTTAAATTTGAAGGAACGAACGTAGAGTTTAAATGCAAAAATAGAATTACAAACCAAATAATACTTTTTGAAGGCAAAGTAGATAAAGAAGGACGTGTAAATGCGCAGCCAAAAGAGATTATGGCGGAAGGTATTTACGACATTTCGTATAAGGCAATTGATATAGCAGGAAACCTAACTGAATCAAACAATATTGCCGAGGTTATTGTTGACAGAACAGTCAGTAAAGGCACCCTAGAAAGTATTGTCAACGAAAACTTAAACCGCTCCAATTATTACCCTGTAGGAACAGTTTCTCACCCAAGCTGGCTAACAATATTTAACCCGAAAAAAAATCAAATAGAGATTTTTCTTGATAAAGACAAATTAGACAATGCTAATGGTGAGCAATTTTGGGTTTTCACAAGCAACGGAGATTATTTAGGACTATTTGATGAGAATGACGTACAAGTAAAGGGAAGAGATCATAAAATTGAAATTAAATTAAATCGAGAATTGGCGGATCAAATTAAAAATAAAGAATGGAAGCCGCTAGCATTTACCAATAAAACAAATTATGGAAGACCAATATTTTCAGGCAGCGTCAACGAAGAGATGAATATTTTACTATACAAAGACTCAGAGATAATAGGCACAACAAGTACAATAGATTTTGACAATCAAACCCACAATCAGAACATACACCATTGGACAATTACTGCAACAGATTTAGAGCCAGGAGAACATGAACTACAAGTCAAATACATCGACATTGCCGGCAATGAGCACAAAGATGAAACGATAAAAATATATATTAACGACACCGATATATACCATCCCGTCAAAGGCCAGGTAAACTTTAATCCCTTGGAAATGTATGCCGTCCTGGACGGAATAGAAGTCCAAGATCAAAGCAATTACAGCATTAATCTAACAAAAAAAGAATACGACTTAAGTTTAGCAAAAGCAAGAGAATATATTACCGCTCCCAAAACATTTCGTCTTGCTACTAAGATTGATGAAGTTATTGTCAAGCCAGGGAAATATTTAGCAGACGGATATTTGAGGCAAACTCGGGACGTGAATTCTGGGTACACAAATATAGGGAGATATCAATGGGCAACAGGAAGCTATACCACAAAGTTATTACACAATCTGATAAATATTGAGACCCAAGACGACTTCTCGGGAGAAGGCAGTGAACTCAATGAAAAGCTATATTCTATTTTTGCTTTTACTGCTGGGATAGGAGAACAGGTCCAAGAATTTTACAACTGGATTGATTCTTATAAGCGATCACAATACAACCAAAATATGATTGAAGTAATAAAATCACTGCTGCCAGAGAGCGGTAATATGCACGACTCAAAATTATTAGCGCGACATAGTCATCTGCTTAAACAACTTGGTACCGATGAAAAACAATTAAGGAGATTATTGGTAGATTCAGAAAACGACTTCCTATCAAAAAAAAGAGCATATAATGAGTTGGATTCAATAATTCGACAACTAAGTGATGGATCCAATCGTGATTACGACATAAATAAACGTCTTGAGCTGGCAAAAAGTCAAATCTCCCCGTTGCTATCGGAATATAAGAAAACAGATAAGAGACAGCGTGGACGCATTGGCTACCTAGAAAAAAGCATTAATGGTAAAGAAAGACTGATCAGTTATCTTAAAAACAAAAAAACAACCCTAAAAGGTCATCGTGGTACCCTTGCCCAAAAACGAAAAATTGATAAGGAGCTTAAGAGTGAACAATTGAAAAGGGATAAATTCAAAAAAGAATTAACAAATCTCAAAAGAGACAACATACTTTTAGAGAGTCAAATAATTGACCTTGAATTGCAAAAGAGCATAGGAATTGACGATGTCAGCAAGCTAAAGACACGTGCACTGAATAACAATAAACACATTACTGAAGTCACTCAGTACTGGAATGCAATGAGAAATGGATCTACATTTTCCAAAGTCTTAGGAGTAATCGGCAGTGGTGCAGCCTTGGGAACAGATATTTTCCAAATGAATGCACTTTCAAGTAAAAACGAAGAAATAAGCGCGAGAGAAGTTTTTTTGATGACTAGTTCTGCTCTTGATTTACTCGCTGCAGTAGGCGTTCCGATGCAGTGGGGGCTCAATATGAATCCAGCTTACTTATCATATGATGAAATAGAAGTTAATGGTAAGACAAAAAGACTTTATAAAAAAGGGGTTGAGCAAGTTGGCGCTGCTTTAGAAGCTATATCTAGTGCAGCAGCAGTTGGAGCGTTAGGTATTGATTTAGCAACTCTTTCTAGTTGTTTGAATGTTTCGGAAAAAGAATTGAAAAAGAAGATAGCGAAGGGGGAATGTGCTCAATCTCAGGAGGCTAATGTCGGAGCTGTAGCTGCCAGAGCAACAGAGTTAACATTTGAAGTTCTAGCTGGCGCAGGAGAAGTTGCTGCCAGAATGGTTGCACAGAATGCTGCACAATTGGCAGCAAAGGGAACACTGCAAGGTGCTGCTTTAGGTGCAAAGTTAGGAGCTCACAGCGCTGTTAAAATGCTTGGTAAAGCAGCTCCATTATTTGGAGTTATTGCAGCGGTTGTCACAGTTGTTGATCCTCAGCAATGGGACTCATTTACACAACAACAAAATTCAATCGATAGTCGTGATCCAGATAAAAATAAAGCTTCAGAATTTACAGTAAAGCACCTCCAAGATTCTCTAAACCGTGAACAAACACACTACGCAGTAAGAACTGGTGTTGATGCCGGACTGTCCTTGGCCAGTGCTGCTCTTGCTGCAAGTGGGGTTGGACTACCAGCGGCTGCTGCAATGGCAGCGATTCAACTAGCTGTTCAGGGGATACTGCTAGCTGTAGAGCAAGAAGTCATTAGAGCTGCAGCTGAAGAGCTGAGAAACAAACTCAGAGAAGAAGGGGGGGGTGGTAGTGATGGAATTCAAAACTTATTTGACCAATGGCTTGAGGATCAAAGAGAAGATATTCGAGACGCCAATGAACAACTTGTTGATTACTATCTTGAACCAGAAGGCGGTGGTTATGATAATGTTGTCATAGGTTATTCACTAACTGACTCAGCGGATGCTTTAGAATTATCTGCACATGGAAGAATTGGGGATCAACTAGATCTTAGTCCAAGAACATATTTTGATTCAAAAAGCAAATCATCTAAAGATAAGTGGAACATAGACGAAACAGTTCCTGATTTCAAGTCTTCAATAGTTAATCTAGAGAAGGTGAAAAAGCTTGAGGACAGGAATGCAAGGCGGTTGGTAACTTTTGTCTCGCCTGTTGCTCCAAACGGCAAGGCTATTAAGGGAAATTTCAAAGAGAAAAGTAAAGGTAACTTTGTCAAAGAATTGGTTTTCGAGAAGCTAGAAGGATGGACATATAAGGATTTCAATAATGACTCAAATCAATCCAGTGAACATTATGATGATGTAGATACAACTTTTGCGTTTAAGGACAATTGGGTTTCCTTCGCCCAAAAGAAAAAAGGCGGAACATCAGAACCAATTAAATTGAAAATTCTTGCAGGGTCGGGCAATGACACATTTTTTGGAAATACTAACTCGATAGATGTAAATTTTGAGGAAGACAACGACAATGATGCAGCAAGCTATGCGTCAACTTACTTACATCAGAATTTAAAAGGTAGTTATGGGATCACTGTTAACGGCAAAAACGAAAAAACTCTTGTCGTACAAAAGGTGATTGCAAAAGGGGCGCCAGTTTATAAGCAAAAAATAATCGATGGTGCGCCGGTGAGAGAAAGTGGAGGAAAGAGAACAAATCGAGTTCAATTTCCACAAACAATATTAGGGAAATTAGATAGAGACACAAAATCCACTGACATCATTGAAAGTATCGAAATCTTGACAACTACTGATAAGGATGATGATGTTTCTCTACACGGCACCAACATTGTAAGAATGATTAATACATTAGATGGTGACGATCTGATCGAAGGCCTTGGAGGATCAATAAAACAAGTGTTCACAGGCAAAGGATCGGACAAAGTAGTTGTTCAAAAGAAGAATCAAAATAATGCAACACCAGAACTCATATCTTTGGGACCAGGTAGTGACTTAGTAGAATTTGAATCTTTATTCTCACACACTAAAGAAATTAATAGTGGTTCCGACAATTCCAATAACAGTACGGCTAGCATGATGATTTTAGGTGGATCAGGAGTTGACATAATTAAAATTGACGGAGAGAGTCTTGCTTCATTAAAAAGCGATCATATTTTAAATACCAAGCAAAAAATCTTTTCAGGCTTGCTCTCGCACTCGCTAGCAGGTGAAAACCCCAATAGTGATCAAACTAATACAGCAGTTAATTCATTAATAGCTGATAAGCCAAGCCTTGGAATTATTGCTGATAGTATTGAATTCTTTGACATAAAGCTACCCAAAACCAAGCTCGATACTCTTCAAGAGATACAAAAGAAGGAGAAAATATTGGACCTTACTTATATGACACCAGCGCTAAATAAATTCTCTACGGGAAGCGACGAGCTAGATAAAAGTTATTTTGCGGAAGATTATCGAAAGCTATTGAATTATTCTTTTTCGACAAATAATGCCAACGTTATTTTGAATGCTGAAGATCATTTTGAACCAATTAATTTGTTTGGCTCTAGAAATGATGACATAATGATCGGAGGCAGAGGTGAGTACAATCAGATTTTTGGAGGCTATGGGAATGATATTTTAATCGCCAATGGAGGTTTCACCATATTACAAGGAGGGCTTGGATTAGATCGCTATGAAATTAACTTCAAAACTAAACATACCGTTATACATCCAGGCAGAACACTAGATGAATTGCACGGTGATATTGTCGAAATCAAAAAATCAAAAGGCTCGGTGAAGGGTATTGGATTAGATCAAATGAATTACGCCTATGAAAACAATGATTTATTAATATTTAGTGATTTTGAAAAATCTGATAACTCAACTATTCGTTTTGTTGATTTCTTTAAGAATGACGGTTACATGATGTTTATGGATACTGCCCATGCTTATTCAAGACCGAAAGACGAAAGAGTTACAAATAAGTATAATATTTTAAGTACACCTAAATCAAATCCCAACGGTGAAAATACATCAAAACACGACAAAATCTCAGAAAAGCTTCAGCCTACTGAGCACCTTGAATACATTTTTGCCAAAAAGGGACACTCATATGGAAATGATGTCATTACTGTTGATCCAATAAACGATGTGATTCGGTCGCGGAATTCAAAATCAGCTGACTTATTGAAACAAGCGGTTCAAAAAGTAAAAAGTGTTGCTTATACAAAAACATTTGCAGGCATCGGTATGAACAATAGTGAGCTCGGATTAGCCTCCAAAGAATTTAAAAATATAGAAGTGTCTGTCCCCATCAAGCGACCAAATTGTGGATGGCTTAAAAATAAGAAAAACAAAGCAGAGCTAGCAAGTGAAGCATTAGATATTGCACTTAATACATCGGCACAAACTATTACACCAACAGAACAATTAGAAACTCATACGTTTGACTTTTTCAACGGAAAACACTATTTTATTAAAGTTGATGAAATGAGCCAAATTCAAGACGACATACTTTTACTCTACGGTGAACCCACAATTTATCTTGATTTTATTAAGCGTAAAAACGATTTAATTATCGCTGATTTAACCTTAGAATATGAGCATCCACTTGAAGAAGGCAAATTTTTTAATCATTCCTTCGCCAACTCGATTACAGTTCAAAACTACTTTAGTTATCATGAAGAAGTAAATCTATATTTTGGAAACTTAGATATTCAAAGCCATTTTCAGCAATACGGTCAACCATCTTCACCATTTCAGCCTCGAACCGATAAGTATATTTATGATGGAAACAGAACAATTGGTACATCTATCTGGGACGAAAACAATAACTATATTGAAACAAGTAAAATAAAAGCTAATAATTCTGACACCACGTACAAACTATTTTTAACTGGAATTAAAACCAATGAAAATAATGACGAGCGTGTTGATATCCAACAAAAAAATATAGAAAAAATTCTAAATTCTGACAATTGTATAAGCTGCAGAGCACTCAACAGAAATTCGACAGATATAATTACACATTTCTCCGATCAAAAAAATAGACCTGAACCTTACTATATTGCTGATAATTTAAATCAAAAACAGCTTTCTCTCTTGCGTGAAGAATTCACTGAAATAGGTTTTAAAGTATTTTCTCGAGAGCGAGAAGATTTACATTCACGAGAATTTTCAATTAGCAACAGTAACTCTCATCAAGAAAAAACAATTCTGACAAAACTAAAATTTGAAAATGATAAATTTAATAACGAAAATACTTTTGCTGATGTTGATGGCTTACCAACTTTGAAGTCCTATCAATCCCTTGAAACATGCCCAGAAAAGAGTTGGTTTTCGCCAGAATCACCCATTCGCATGAATGAATATCTATTTAACCTAAGCTATTTAGCTGCTTATAATGCAGCCATGATATAAACTAGCTCATGAAAAATAGTGATTCAGTTTATCAACTATATGGAGAAGTGGCCTGGCTTTGGTCAAATTCCGAACTACATTTAAACTGGTCAATTAGAACCCAAGCAACTCTTACAATTCCTCCAATAAAACTTAATCAATTTATTATGTTATATGATGAAAATAAAAACCCTATTGCATACAGTTCATGGGCTTTTTTTGATGAAACAGCTGAAGCAAATTATATTCTTCATCCAGGACAGATTCAACCTAATAGCTGGAATAATGGGGATAGACTCTGGTTCATCGACTTTGTTTCCCCTTTTTCAAAACTTTATACTCTTAAGCTGCGTCGTCAATTAAGTTCTTTATTCCCAACAAGTGTTGGCGCTGCATTACGAGTCAGACCTCAGAATGAAGTTGGAAAAATTATAACTTTTAATGGTATTAAATTAAGTCAAAATAAAGCGATTGAAATGCGATCCCAAAGACTTCAAGCAGCAAAAGCTGCATTAAGGTCTCATCCAGATCGAGATAAGTCTTTCAAACTAAACTTTGATTAATTATCAGTGCCTATAGCGAGCGCATTATAACGAATCAAATGAACTGTTTGATAGATTTAGATGAGGGTTGATTTAATCCAATCACACTGACTGTTTCAAATCAAACAACAAAAATCATTAATCCGACTTCAATAAATGTACAACAAAATTGATAAAACCATTCACACTGAAGAGGGTTTTTCGCAATTAAAGCCAGAATAGAAAACCACCATTAATTGAACAATAAATACACTATGTAAAGAGGCCATTAATCATAAAATTACCCCAAAAAGAGCAACTAAAATGCAGTTCTCCCAAGAATTTTAAATAGGGCTACTATCAGCAAAATTTAATGTAATTTAAACTGTCGCCTCACTGCATTCATAAAATATCACCAAAGATAATTGGAATCAAAGATTAGCTTATATAATGGCAACTCTAGCTATTAATTTGAAATAAATTTTTGAAATATCAAAAATTTTCTTTCTTAAAATGTTTAGACAATGAAGAATCTTTAGGACGACGATGACCAACTGCCGTGAAGACCATGGGGCACGGCCAGGGGGAGCTCAAGCACCGCCACCTCAGAAAGGTCTTGGGCATCGAGAATCACAAGATCGGAGGAAGCTCTTGCTCCATTCCAGACAAGGTCCAGCACCCAGCCGTCATCCTCGGTGTCAGCCCCGGGGCGACGCACCATCAATGGTTCACTGACGAAGCCTCTTGGTGCAGCACTCCACGTGTGGGTGGAACCACTCTGCAGATCTAATTTCTGAATGGCCTGCAGCGGATCGTTCCCCTCCTCACGCTCGGTGACGGCCATCCAGGCATAGCGAGCGCTCAGGCCTTGACGCTGAGGGTTGACCATGGCGAACTCACAGGTGCGTTTA
>Ga0163109_10003501_pt1 | contig 12000 bp, 17 predicted proteins | sample CRUFie1St13metaG_FD_108704 | JGI IMG/M metagenome (GOLD analysis project Ga0163109, IMG submission 108704) | Marine microbial communities from the Costa Rica Dome - CRUD Field 142mm St13 metaG | ecosystem: Environmental > Aquatic > Marine > Oceanic > Photic zone | place: Costa Rica: the Eastern... | reverse complement strand
ATTCCATCGGAGAGTCCTGCGGTTTATAAATAGGCTTGAAATTAAAATTTTTTTTAATTTTTTTTTCAATTTTTTTTTTTTTTTCCCTACAGTATGCCTTAAACAATAGAGATGACATATTACTTGTTTCATTGTTTAAAATCCAAGACACATAAGAGTCATCCGTTAGAAAAATATTTTTAAATGTCTCTCCTTTATGTTTACCAAAATTAATGAGCGAGTGATCAAGCATTCGCAAAACTATCTCACGCTTATCATGGTCTTGAGACGACAATATCGCGAGGCAGCGCTTAGTTCCCAAGCTCATCGCTGAGCCTTGTACAGAAGAAGATCAAAATGAGCACCAGTACTGTACAAGTATATGACCTTTCTACATTCAGACAAAAGAAAGGTGGATTCACTTGGAAAACAAGCCGTCCACATTTGCATATCATCATGCCAAATGCAAATTGTAATATTATATAGCTTTGCACATATCTGTATTTCTTCGTGATTAGCCCAAGAATTGGAATCTATACATTCATCAAAATATTCAGATTGAATACCGGAAAACACACGATTGACAACGTCTCTTATTGTTGGCAATGTATATTTTTTTTTCCCAATATATCGTATTATATCCATACGAATGCCAATAGGAGGCAAATTTTTGTGTGTACTCATTGATAAAGCATGGTAAAAGCAATTACCGTCAGTGTCACATTTAAGAATAGTCCAATCTTTCGGATCAAAATCAGGAAGATGATCTACCGTCAAGGCAGGCCTGTAGTCCACGTGGTGATTTGGCATTGCGCTGAGCTAGACTTACCCTAGGTGATCTCGATCTGCTTCTAAAACCTTCACACAAAGTACAAGTACTCTCGATATCATCAATATCATCATTCCAGCAATGGTGGTAAGGACACCCTGTACTAGGAAACATTCTAAAAAAATCTTCAGGTGACAGAAAATTTCTCATCTTATCCACACACAGTTCATATATTCTTTCATGAGCTTCACTAAAAACCAAATCCAAATCTGACCACACAATAGATTGGTAGATGTTTTCATAAGATTTTAAGGGACATAAGAAATTTTCATCATTTACACTTGTAACTTTGAAACCGCAAACCAAATGATGCAATTCAAAAATATTGCGAAGACGATTAAGAATCATTACAATATTGGCGTCGTCTTTTACTGCTAAAGTGCCGTACACAGTAACACCAAAAGCCTTTGCAAATAAATTCCTATCACCATTCCTAATACGGTCAACATAAAGGTGTTCGGACCCCAAGTTAATTAATCGCAAGTTATCCGCGGAGCGGCATCTTTCGCCATTTGAAGACCAGGCGAGCATCTCACCGCACTTGACATAGTCGATGTGATCTCATCATGTGAGAGTACGACCCCCAAGAGTAATCTTCGAGGCTTAGGCTACAAGGAACACATATGAGTACACAATCCTTAACCAGGAAATCATATACACTTGTGATAAAATAATCTACAAATTTATCATCAAGCATACTTAGTAATTTTTGACGTAAAATGTCAATATTCGATTGAACGTTTTTTTTAAAATCTTTCTGAGGCACACAAGAGATAAAACATCTATTACATACTTCTTTTTGGGATATGTGGTCATAATATCTATTTATTCCCACACATGGTTGCAATTTTATCAATTCAGCGTTTTCACTATTAAATGCACACATATGGCAATCTCGTACCTCTTGCTGACAATATATACATGTCAAACAGGGATATTGATGACAAGAAAATGCATTTTTTAGACCCCATACTACAAATTCAGAAGACATTGCAGCCTTTTTTTATTTTTTTTTTTTTTTTTATATATAAAAATGGTGTCAGGGAGATCGTATTTACAAGATGTAAAAAAGAAGGCAAAATGTCGATGTGGAGAATACAGGACACCGCTACTTGAATTTTCTCATTATGATCGAAAAACGAAATTGACGAAAAATGGCAAGAAGATTGACATGTCATCAATACAAAGTAAGAAGGAAATAATGAAAGAATTAAAGAAAGGTGAATACATGTGTGTCGTATGTCATCGATTGGAGACGTCAAAAGAAAATGAAATTATTCTTGATAAGTGTATACAAACTCTTGTACTTCAATGTACGTTTAATTTTGACGACAAAGGTAAAATATGCAACGGTATATTTTGTAATGGCAAAAAACAAAAGAAAAATAAATTTAAAACATGCAAAAGTAAATGTGATTCATGCGTGGCCTTAGAAAAAATTCAAAAGAGAAAAATTAGACAAAAATATATAAATGAAATGAAATTAGAAATAGGACATTGTGAATATTGTCATATGGTATGCGAAAAAAAAAATGTTCAAGTTTTCGAATGGGATCACATATTTGGAAAAAATTGCAATGTATCGAAAATGACGGATAATAGCTTCAGGCGAATTGACAATGAAGTCAAACTTTGTAGATTGCTGTGCGCAAAATGTCATCGTTTGAAATCTATTCTCGAAGCAAGAGACCAATGGTACGATAATCCAAAAGATTTCATCACAATACTAGATAAATGAAAAACATACCAGACTATAGATTTCATATTACTATTTAACCCAGAAAGTCGTCAATCTATTTTAGGTGCCAAAAAAAAACTCAGATGTTCAGACTCGCTTATTGCAAATTTGACCTGAATTGGTTGTTCTACACCAATAAAAAGAGTCACATTATCACATAATGGAGTGGCTTTACAAAAAAGACAAAGATATTTTAAACTAAAACAAATTTCAATAGAAGCTTCAGATTCTATTTGTAAGTTAGATTTATCAATATTGTATTCTATGTCCATATGTTCACCACCATTCGCTGTGGATAACTTAAGATTATTAGGAGACACCATAATTCTAATATCCTCTCCAAATTCTCGCATATCCCTACAAATCTTCTGAAATTCACCACAACTCATGATAATTTTACACGGATACTCTATATTGGGTATCATCATAGCATCGCTTTCAAGATCCAACAAATTTTGCGAGAAATTCATATATCGATCATCATTATGAGCAACAATTTCAAGCTTATTATTGTTATTTTGACAAGTTAATGTTGAATTATTATCACAAGTTTTCAATATTTTGTACAGCGTCTCCGTGCTCAGGCTTATGACCTCATCTTGTTCACACATGTACTCAGATAATGACGTATTTATATTTAAGTAAACAAGAGATACATGGGAAGAATCCATTGCATTCAAAGTGAATCCATCTTTTGAAAACTCAATACTTGTATCCTTGACAAGATCCTTCACAGCATCAATTATTTTTTTAAATATCAATCCACTAATTACGAACTTCATGACTCCGGATAAATTCTTGGAGCCACATTAGTCTTTCTTTCTTATTTTCCCTAGACAAATCATCTTCAGTCCACATACAATATTCTGGCAATTTTGTCGTTGTACTCTTAAGCAGTTTGTTTCTAATACTAGATATCCTTAAATCACTGTGTATATGTTTGCGATATTGTACGTATAAATCCATGTTATTTACATGGGTAAGAAAAAAAAAAAGCTTTTTCTTTATATTGTTATATTTAATTTCTCTTTTACTCACATAATGTTGTGTTTTTTCAATGGTCGATGTCCGACCCTTAATAATCGCGTGTCCGAATTTATCTTGTACATCATTTTAAGCCATTTGAAAAAAAACAAATTATACACAATTGACAGAGTTGTCTTTCGCACTATCCTTCTGACAACGTGTAATTTTCTAAGCAAAGAAGAAATTGTTTTGATAGAAAAAAACTTAGATGTTTTTTACTTTAGATTTACACCTTTACCAGTAGAATTTTATTTTTTGAATTTTCTAGAAAAAAGACATTTCTTGACATTAAATCACTTTATTAACTCGTTTGATGTAGATAAATATATATGTAAGAAAATGAATTTTGTTTATTGGTCGTTTATTGACAAAAATATATGTAATACTATAAAATATAGAAAAAGAACAAATATCACTTATGAGAAAAGGATAAAAAATTTATTCCAGGCAATAAAAAATGTCACTGATATCGAGAGCATGAGTCATCTCCTCTTTTACAGGTACAGAACGACATTGGAACCATATTTTATTTTACATTCTCTCTTGCATAATTTAGAACCCTTTTTGCGGATAAAATTTATGGTTTCATATGCAAGACGTGCGTGCACATTCAATGAAAAATGTCGCGGCGGTAATGTGATTATAAGTTGTAAAATGACACACCCTGGTGGAAATTACCAAATAGACTACTGTCTATGTAAAAAACATCTAGAACTGTTGAAGTCAAATGATCTTCTCTCATTCAAATAAAACTTTTTTTTTTTTTTCTTACTGTATTAAATGAATGTCACTAACAACGAATCATTAGCTTCCCATATAAGATCACTATGTCGCAAATTAGATTCTGAAATGAAATACAATGAGTCCTTTACCAAGTATATCATTGTAGATCTTGGTAATATCCACAATTTTATTCCTTTAGCAGACCAAGATCCTAATTTATTTAACCAGTATCAAATAGTCGCTTTTGCCGACCATCATTTCAATGGTTACAGTGTCAATCCTAGATGTAAGAGAAGCGATATAAGTTTACACGTTTCTGGTTCATCTAGGAATGCCGCTGATTGTGCTATGATATGGTTTATTGCTCGTAATACGGTCATGAAAAAATGTCAATTCATAATACTGACAAAAGATAAGGGGTTCCGTGAAATTGAAAATTTGTGTTTACAGAGCGGATCAGAAGCAATATTTTTTTCTGAAACAGAAAAATTTTTACAATATTATCAAGGGTCACTCTAGACGACATCGAAAAGAAATTACACGACGCTCTTTCAGTAGATCATTTAGGTAGTAGTAACGTTCTGAATTATTTACCACTGAGTAGGAAACCCTCCAACCATCTCGCACCTCCTGATTAGATAGACTTTTTTGTATTTTACTACTCATATCAATAACTCTTTTGTATGAATCTACACTATGTAAAAGAATTTCATGGCAGCAATCAATCATTGCTTCTTTGTCATACGTCGGATCTCTGTTGACATTAAATCCAAGAGAAAAGGCATATTTTATGTAGTTTGTAAGTTTTTCTTTTTCTTCCTCACATAAGAGTGATATCATGTCATATCTGTTTCCCAAAATATCTCTATTGAGGATATCATCGTATGCGTCCATCGATTATATGTGGAATAGGAGAGTATAAATCACCGTGCTTGTATAAAAATGGACCGCTTATATCGACCAAATTAGAGGCAATAAGAGAATCCAATGATTGTACTAAATGAATAAATTTTTCTGTGGCGTTTTTTTTTTTTAAATCGTTGCTAAACGTTAAGATCGACATGAGACAATCTTCTTTATTTTGTATAAGTAAAGATGTCTGTATAATTTTACAGAATTTGTAAATATATTCAATAATCAAATTATAGAAAAATTCATTGTACCCTCGCATACTATCTATTCTTTTTTCAAGTATGTCCGTGAGATTTCGAGATGTTAGGAAATTATTGATACGCTTGAAATCTTTCATTTTTTTTTTTATATCTTCGTAAGTTTCATTACTTATAACGCCATATCCGGCATTCAAGTGTATCGGAAATATGTGAAACAATCCAGAGTAGCACGTCAAATAATCCGAATTTCCTTCGTACATCAGATATTGTGGTCTAAAATTGAATTTAGCAACGTCATGGTAAACACATGAGTGCACTATATGATAAACATCCATTAGAGCTACAGCCAAGAAATGCTTTATGGGATTGTAAAAAAAGGATGTGATATCACGATCTATGTATGTATTGTAATGTGTGTATAAATTTAATATATCTATATTTGGTACATGCGTATTTCCTTCAATGGCAATTTCTATCATTTTTTGAATTTGTATCATACTCTTAGACCATTCTTCGTTATTACCCACATTAATTGCCTTTGTATCAAAAATTGATACTGAAAATGTAGGTGATAAAATTGCAGCATATAGAATTTCGGGGTTTTTCGTGTAATTTTTCAGTATGTATGGTGCAAGATCGAATATATATTGATTTGAATCTTGGACTAAGAGTAAAGGATCCGAAACATGTCCGAATATACTTTTAATTTTACCTTCACCGATAATTGAATCGATTATTGTAGTCGTGTCTACGGATATCTTGTATTCGTTATATGGTGAAGGTATTGAATTCAAGTACTGTTGGTTAAAATATTGTATTGGATATTTAAAAGTTTCAATATAGTTCATTTATTTTGCCTTAGATTTTTTTAATTCTAATATGAACAATTTGTCATTAGATACATCTTGAAATATTTTTCCTTTGTAAGCTTCGAATAATTTGAATTTATCCATATCGGTTATGTCCTCGTCCAATTCGTCATCAGATTCGTCTTTTTTTTTACCCTTTTTTTTTTCTGCTTCTTCTTCTAGTTTTTCTTGATATAAAGAAGCTTCGCTCTCCGGTACACTCTCATCGTCGCCATAATCAGACATCAACAACAAATATCAAATTTTTTTTTCTTTGTATAATAAATGACAAACGCACGTAGCAGCACCGTAGCAGCCAAAAATATACAGGTGAGAGCTGATGATTTTTCCTCATCACAAAAGGCAGTAACACTGAAATCTTATTCCGATTCGTCTACTTCGTATGATTTATATTTACCCCAAACAGATCCGCGCTATCAAAATGGGATTGGACCCTTATTAAACGAAGACGGATCTCGAGTTGACGAAAACGACAATACTGATGCACTAAATCTAAGTAATAAAAGTTTTATTTACAACGCCGTTTCGGGTAAATTTGAATGGGGTGAAGCCGGTGGTTCACAATTATTCATACAGGGCCAGACAATCAAGGAGCACATGGACGAACACGGAAGTGCCCTTACCGTGGCCAAAGAAGTCCCACTTGCACCAGGTGATCCAGGTTACGATCCATCTGCCACAGATCAATTGTACAAGGTTGAATACAAATTTACAGATGAATTATTCAACATGCAAAGTTTCCAGGCATCCCAAACAGGTGAAACTAGACCAAACTTGCTAAAGTCATCCGGTCTTTATTTTGATTGGACGTCCACTCCTTCTACCACACCGGTAACCGGTGCCGATGGAGAGACTTACTACAGTGACGACGAAAAGGCAAAAATTGATAAGGTATGCATTCAAACAAAAGAAGAGGGTTCAATTACTAGCACTGCTATTTCTTCAATCGACAATACAGCTGTTTTAAGCGGTAATAGCCTTAGCGACATAATTACTTCCCCTGACGACTCTGGAAATTATTCAATTGTCACGGTCACGCTTACTGCATCAATATCTCCTCTTACTACTAACTCTTACGTATTCATAACTTCCTCTGACAATAGCTACTCTGGACTTACAGGTGTCCACGAAATCACAGCCGTCGATGACGAACCCAACAAGTTCACCTATACGTTGGCCACTCCTGTGGCATCTACGTTATTGGACAATTTGACAACTGAAAACAAACAACAAACTTTCGAAGTCAAGGAATTTTCCAACACTGCGACAGTAGTGTGCTCCTCAGATCACGGCCTTGCTCAAGATCAGTATGTAACGATTGAAACCAGTGGGTTTCTTGATACCGATTATTACACCACCAGCACATATCAAGAAAAGATTACATACGAAGGGGTATTTCAAGTGTCTCTTGTCAGCGGTTCAACAACCAATTTTGTTATAAATTATACAAATGTACCAATCATTGATCCTTTTCTTTGGGGAGGCTCTAGGACGGGACTATTTAAAAAATTTTCAAATACCAATGTAGTGGAAGTCTCAAAAATCGAATTGACACCGTCCAAAGCTTTATTTCAGCATATCAATAAAGATAGTACTCTTACAAATATATGTGCCAGTAGCAACAAAGTAAGACTGAATGTTTTAGAAAGTTCCCTTGATACAAGACAGTGCAATACATTACTGCCATATGAATCCAAAATAGAATTTGGGAAAACGGATAGTGGAGAAAAGGGTCACTTTTGTGTAGACAACACACAAAAAAAGATAGAGACCGATATGATTGCTATAGAATTTGGTCCTAACGAAAAGAAGCATCGGTTTTTTGTTGGTGAAGATTCTGAAGGCAAAGCAAAACTATATATACAAAAATACGACAGCAACAGTACATCTTGGATCGGCGCAGATATTGTGGTTGATACCACTTTGGTCTTTACGTCTAAATTGAATTTGACTTCGCAGTATATCACAGATGAAAATGACAGCAATTTTGGAAAGATAAAAGTGACAATATCTAGCCTTACCGGAATATGTGATCATGTCCATATTTATATGGACGATTACGACAATATGACGAGTAATTACCACAATGTTTTGAATCAAAACGTTACTACCTTGGACACCTCAACAGACTTTAGTGTAAGTGTGGACACAGCAACATCCACTGCGACAATTACAGCTACTTTGACTGGAACAACGGGGGACATAAATCTTGAAAATGGTGATTATATTACACTAGCGTCGACTGGAAATGCGAAATTTGATGGAACATATGCTGTATCAGACGACGATCCCAGTACTTCGACATTTACTTTTACTAAAGCAGTCGATGAAAATGATCCAGTAGTCAGTGGACCAGTGAGTCAATCGACTGTCTTAAAATTAATAAAAAAGCATTCGTACCTTGATGTGAATTATCCAGGGGATCACAGAATAGTTGCGTATACTGCAGCGTCAGCCCACGAAAGGGTAAGTGAATATTCAATATCCAATCTAACAACAAGTTAAATATATCATATGAAAATTAATTCGAGACAAGTATGAAGTATTAGTCATGTTAAAAAAAAATAAAAAATAATATATTTTTGTGAGTAAATGAATACGGAAATTAGTACAGATCACATCCTTTTGGAACAGATCAATATCAATAACGATGATATATCTGTGCGTATATCAGGTCCAATTGATACTGACTGTGCCAAAGAAGTGAGTGACAAACTTTTAGAATTAGACAAAAAAAATCTTCCATTTATCCCCCTCTATATACACAGCGGCGGTGGTAATGTAGACGATCTGCTAACTATAATGAATACAATCGACTGCTGCACTACCAAAATATGCACAATATGCCTCAGTTGCGCCTGCAGTGCTGCAGCGGTCATCTTTGCGTTGGGTTCAACTGGACACCGTATCATGGCTCCAAATAGTTATTTAATGTTCCATGAATCAAGTATGGGGGCTGAGGGAAAGCAAATGGACATAGCGGCCTCAAATTCTCACTTTATCAAAATTGACAAATTCATTAACAGAAAGCTAGAAAAGCATGTCGATCTTGAACATAACTTTTTCGAAGCCAGGTCGAACGATTTCTACCTGAATGCTAGAGACGCTCTCAGAGTAGGTATCGCAAGTCATGTTGGACTACCGGTAATTAAAATAAATATTTCACTCGAAATGAATTTAGAAGTAAAAAGCAACAAAAGACATGAAATAGATGACATAAATAAAAAGCCAAAGTACATGAAAACATTATCTGGATCTATTGATTGTAAGGATAATATTAGTCGTCTGTTGTAAAAAAAAACAAAAAAAAAATGTTGGAGTCAACAATAATGTATGGCGATATAAACGATTTCAAGTTTGTAGATTTTTTGGATAAAACTTATCCGACAGAAGATGATTCAAATTCGTTACAAGAAGTCACGGATTATATGCTAGAGTCCATTACGAAATTAAATGTTGTAAAGGACGAAATTGACAATTTTATGAATAGCTTCACAAGTCGTCTAAAGGCTATATCCATATTATGTTGTAGGCATACAAATATGGATGACTGTGAAGTATCAGCTGTTGATAATATAGCCAAAAGCATTGATTGTGATTTGAAACGTTTAATTAAAAATAAAGGGGACATTATGTATTTGTCAAATAAAAAATTTTTTGTCAATATGAAGAGTATACCCGATGCTCTCAAATTCTATAAATATTTATATGATACAAATTTAATTCAAAATCAAACCCGAAGACAACTAGAAAAATACTATAATGATAGTGAAATTCAGTCAAATTTTTCCAATATTCTTTTTATTTTAAGTTGGCTAAATGTATTAAGAGTGTACAATTATAATTATGTGTGTTTTAATAGGAGAAGCGCTATCTATTTTTGAAATTGACAAAAGCGACACACATAGTAAAATTCACCATTATCACGTGGCCCAGACGGAAATTCAAGTACAAATTCATGTTTACACTTAATTTTTTTCTCTAATTGAAGAATTTCTATTTTCAAATTATCAATTTTACTTTGAATTTGTTGTATCTCATAGAAATAATGTTCATTGTTTGGCTCCATTTAGTGTTAAATTTTATTTTAAATTTTTTTATTTTTGGTACCTAATAATATGTCTTCAATAAAATTTAATCAACAGACAGTGACATGTGATTTCTTGGCTGCCTCAAAAAGCGTAAATACTGTCCAGATAAACACGCATAATTTGGATGTAAAGACAATAAATGCCAAAGATCCAGAAGAAATAATAGCCGAGTCAAAAGCAATCGATGATTTGAAAAAAGAAATACAATTGTTACAAAAGGAAATTCAAGATATTAAAAAGAATATTGGGCCATCAAGGTACACATCTGGTAGAGCTGTGACTATTAGGATTATATTTCATGACATAAACTTAAATCATAAAAAACCCGAAGATTTGGAACACACAATTAGGGATGCTTTCAAAAAAATCACAAGTCGTGATGACGATCAAATAACTTTGATTGATGCAGAAGAAACTGATGAATTCAATAGTGATGGCTGTATAACGGTGACACGTGTGACATTCCCCAATAGCACTGCACAAGAAATGTTTGATGATGTCAATAGCGCTGTTGCTGATAGAGAAAATTTTATCGCAATTCTATCAAATGCTCAATTAAATGATCAACAACGAATAATAACTACGGATGAAAAAGGTATCCCTACAGATATATTTGAAGAGTACCCAGAGTACCAAGAGTACTATATTGATACTTTCACGGTAGGACCAATAAAGGGAAACACCGCCGAAATAAGTGGAATTAAGGGATCTTTGTCAGCAAAACAACTAGACTTCAGTAAAAGTCAACGATTGGTACTCGACGAATTCAAATTAGATTCAAATGCTGGACAACTTCTTATTCAGAGATTTGACGAAACTATAGGACAATACGTCGGTGGATCAATTATTGGAAGTGAGCTAGTTGCCGAGTAATGAAATCTGTACAAATATCCAAAGACAACCAAGTGAATGACCTAGCAAAAGCGATCCTAGCAGCAAACCAAGAATCATCGTTGCCCGCTGCCCCAGCATCAGTGAGCCGTCAAAATTTTAAGTCTTTTGAAAATTGTCTTTGATAAACTCTAAATCTTCTTCAATATCTCTTAATTTTCCGTTTGCTTCATCGATAGCATCCAATTCAGCCTTTTCACTGTCATACTTGGAATTCTCAATTTTATCTACAATATCATTAATCTCTCCGGCTAAATTAATAATAGAGTCTACACGACGTTGTATTTTTCGACTGCAATCTATATCATTTGTTCTAAGACGTGGTTCACATTGAATTCTAAATCCATCGGCTTCTTCGACGAATGTTTTCGCTTGAGTATTTATATTGCAAGCTCTTTTTAAAGTATCCCTTTTTATAACACTAGAGCAATTTTGATATATCAAATCACATTCACCAACCTGCTCATTATATATATGTAGCCAACCACAATCAGGTGTGAATTTACAAAATGGTATCGAATTTGACTTTCTCACACCTTCACATGCACTCTTCGTTGTATGATCTGAGCACTGGCTCGCGGGTCGTTTGTACAACTTCTCGTCTGCTCTTCCCCGTTCTCTGCAATATTCACCATCCCATGAAAAACATTCACATGTACCACTTTGATCTCCACCACCACCTCCACCAGAACCAGCTCCACCAGAACCACCTCCACCAGAACCAGCTCCACCAGAACCAGCT
>Ga0163109_10003497_pt1 | contig 12012 bp, 3 predicted proteins | sample CRUFie1St13metaG_FD_108704 | JGI IMG/M metagenome (GOLD analysis project Ga0163109, IMG submission 108704) | Marine microbial communities from the Costa Rica Dome - CRUD Field 142mm St13 metaG | ecosystem: Environmental > Aquatic > Marine > Oceanic > Photic zone | place: Costa Rica: the Eastern... | reverse complement strand
TTTTAATATTAGAAAACGTTACTAAAACAAGTACGACAACTTTCACTAGTATTGCCTTAGTTGATAGTAAACTTGAATTGACATTCAATAATAGTGTGACTGTTACTGGTGCTTTAGATAAAAGTGATTTTGATGTTAAATCAAATGGTAATTCCTTAATTTTTGACACACCTACTATAAATAATGGTAAATTAATAATAAGTAGTTCTGCGTATGATGCAAGTGGTACATCCATAGATATCTCAAGTAGCACTAGTTCATTAAGTGGCACTAGAACTTACACTAGTTCTACTAATTGGAATAGTAGCTATGCAGCATCGAAAGCTTTCGATAATATTGATGGTAATGGATGGTGTTCAGGAAATGGTGCATACAGTGGTGGTACTCATGTTGGTTCTGGTTCAACTGAAGGTTACGATGGAGAATGGGTTCAAGTTGACGTGGGAACTAATGTTGTTCTTATGAGTTATTATTTATTCGCTAGAAATGCTGAGACTACTGCCAATCCAGCAGAAATGAGATTCTTCAGTAGTACTGATGGAACTAACTGGACTCAAGTTCGTGATTGGACTGGATTAACTAATGCTAATGCTTGGAGAGTAGGAGGGTCTAATTCAAAATTAGGACCTTATGAAGCTGGTGATGTATATGGAAGGTATTTCAGGATTGCTGTTAAAAAAGCTATTGGTAACAGTTTTGCTCAAATTGGAGAACTTAAATTAATGGGTTTTGCACAATCTTCTCAACCATCAACACTTTTCACTAGTACAAATTATGAAATATTGTATACGAAACATGCAACAGCTAGTAGAAATATCGTTAAAGCCGGTGCTACAACCGACGCTATAGACACTTTCAGAATATTAAATGGTAGTGAAACAGGTCTGGTCAAAAATGTTGCACAGGTTGCTGTAGTTGGTGGTGACGTACAATTAAAAACTCCTATAATATTATCTGATAATCCGGCTTCAATTGATATAGCAAGTAGCACCAGTACATTAACTGGTACTAGGACTTACACACATTCTTCACAGTATAGTAGTGTTTATCCAGCATCAGAAGCTTTTGATAACAATAATACAGGTTCCAGTGATTCTTGGATATCTAAAAATGGTACTTACTCTAGTGGTGTTCATAACGGTTCTGGGTCAACTGAAGGATACGCTGGAGAATGGTTCCAAGTTGACGTTGGAACTAATGTTATACTAACAAGTTATGAAATATACACTAGAGGAACTACAGATAATAATCACGCAGAAAAAATGAGACTATTCAGTAGTACTGATGGGACTAGCTGGGCTCAAGTTCGTGATTGGACTGGTTTAACTCTTACTAATGATTGGAAAGTAGGAGGAAGTTATACGAGCGTGGGTCCTTACACAACTAAAACATACGGAAGGTTTTTTAGACTTGCTGTTAACAAATTAATAGGAAATGGTGGCTCTGCACAAATAGGAGAATTAAAATTGTTAGGATATGCTGTAACTTTTGATTCTTTTGGGTCAGATATTGGAAATTTTGAAATTCAATATACCAACCCTGGAATTAATGGAAGAAATCTTGTTGACTTAGCTGGTAATGTAGTAGAAACGTTCACAGGAAGAAGTAGACCCAGTTATAAAAGTGGTACTCTAACTACAACTAGGAGAATAGAAGTTACATTTACTGTAAATTTAAAAGATATGACTCCATTAAAATCAGATTTTGATGTTAAATTAAATGGTACGTCAACATCAATAGAAAGTGTTTCCATTAGTGGAGGTAAATTAATTCTTATTTTGTCAAAAACAATGACACCACACAGTGATTCTGATCCTCAAGTTCTCACATTAAATTATAATAAAAACAGTTCAGCAACTTACAACATAAGAGATGCTGGTGACAGTGCAGTAGAATCATTAACAGGAAAATCAATAACCAATCCTACATCGGATACAGAACCACCAATTTTTGTAGGAGCTGAAATTTTTGACGATGAACCAAAAAAGATTGTTCTGAACTTTGATTTCGCAGTTGCTATTACTAGTGCAAATGTAAGTACTTTCTCAGTAAAAGTAAATGGTTCTGCTGTAACAGTTAGTAGTGTTGCTGTATCTGGAGGAGATGTTGTTCTAACTTTAGAGAATGCTGTGAGTCACACTGATACAATAACAGTTTCTTATACTAAAGATGATTCTGATGCTGATAAAAATATTAAAGATACTTCTAACAATGTCTTAGAAACTCCATTGAGAAGTGAACACGGAACTATTAAAGTTACTGTAGTTAATGAAGGTTCTGGTAATAAATATGCACTTGGAGGTGTAACTACTAAGAACATTAACTTGGTTAAAGGTATCACATATGAATTTGATACAAGTGATACAAGTGTTTCTGGACATCCTTTTAAATTAAGTACTACGAAAAATGGAACACATGCAAGTGGAAGTGAATACACATCTGGGGTTACCCATTCAGGTACACCAGGTAGTTCAGGTGCAAAAACCACATTTGTTGTTCCTAATGGAGCTCCAGCTACACTATATTATTACTGTGGTAATCACAGTGGTATGGGAGGAGATGGTACAATTACTATACTTGCCGATTCTTTCGCCCCTGTAGTTAACAGTGTTGTAGCTACAGCTATTAAAAGTTTTAAAAATGATATACAATCAGGAGGTATTAGAGATGGTATTACAGCAAAAAGGTGGAGTCGTTTCAGGGCAGATAAATCAGTACTTACAAAGTCTCAAAGAAAATATTACGGTAAAGATTATTTTAGAACAAATCCTTCCGCTAAGATATTTAAAATTATTGACGAGTATAATGGACAAAGTATAGCTTTCTTGAAACCTTCAAAAAGTGGTGACCCAGGAACAGCACAGGCTATCGACCTTGATTCTGATGAAGCAGAAATTGCATTTGACAATACTTCAGCAGAACAGTCTTCATTAGTCAGTTTTACATTCGATCCACTCAGAAACGATAATACAACGAATACAGTAACCGTTAAGTTTTTATTCGTAAAGAGAATTACAGGAACAACTGCTAAGTTTACTTATACACTTGATGGATATTCTGGTGCGGGAGATTACGCAAACAAAGTTGTACTTACACCTGCATTTTCAGGAGGAGGAACAACTGGATTAATTACAGTTACTAACATGGACAGTGACACAGAACAAACTTTAACATGTGACGTAACAATAGAATATTCTCCATCAGTTGGAAGTACATTAGAATACACAAAGAGTTTTACATTCTTTGGAAGGAATCCTGCTGGAGGTTTTTCGAATGATAACAGTTCAACTGCAGGTGACCCTTATATTAAAACAATTCGAGGAGTTTTTTATAAACTTCGTGATATACCCCACAAGAGTGTTATTCTATACGATAACAGTAATTCTGATAGAAGAATACAAGTACATGGTTATCTAGAACCTAATGTAAATTATAAAAAACAAGTAGAAGAATTTGACGATTCTTTAGTATCTCAACTAGGGGAAAGACCAATCAATCCTTCATTCTTTAGTAAACTATGGATTAGAAATAAGAATCAAGAATATTTAATAGACCTTGAAACATGGACTGAACTTAAAACTGGTAAGAATATTATAGACTTGTTTAAAGTTGATTTTGCTATTGAAACTTGTAAATTTAATGTGTACCTTAGTGAAAAATGTGTTACTGTGAAATTACCAATAGATGGAAATTTCTATATTATTATCAAAAGATTTATGAATCCTGAAATAAGAACTGGAGTAGAACTAAGTATACCAACATGGCAATCTAGTCCCCTAGCTTTTGGTGCATTAATCTACCCAGGTGAAACACATGATATCTTCATTGATAAATTAGATGACAAAACTCTTAAGCGTAAGGCTAGGAAGTTAGAAAACATGACTACAGTTCAAGAAAATTTTGCAAATCCTGAGACTGGAATAGTAAAGGTTGTTGACTGGAAATATTAAGTACTAAAATAACAAATTTAATAAACAATTCAATGAATTGCTTAGTAAAATTGTTTTATAATTATTTTTTTCGAGTACGTCTTTTTTTAACTTTCTTTTTCTTACGTTTTCTTTTAACTTTCTTACGTCTCTTTTTTCCGAATTGTAAATCGTCATATTCACTATCATAGTCACTAACATCTTGTACACTCATTTCTACAGATGGAGGTGGTGTTTGGTTACTTTCTTTCTGAGGAATTATTACTCTTCTTCTTTTAGGAATTATTATTGGTCTTTTAGGAATATTTACTCTACCACGTTTTTTATATCTTGTACTGCCTTCAATTTTACTAATCTTATCCTTTTCATTTTTCAAGCCATTATCGTTGAATGGGTTAAAGACGTACCAATCAAAATCGTTACTTTCTGTCTCATGATTGAATTTTCTGAAACCTTCTCTTGGAACATTATCGAGTTCTTCTATAAGATAATAAATATTACCTCTAAAATTTGGTCTTTCATTGTAAATAGGTATAAGTTCTTCGTTGAAAATTGTTGGAATGTTATTTATACCTACAGAAATAGTTTCATGTAACATTGTTCTTTTATTTTTATTAAAATTTCTATCAAAACTTCCATAACCATATATAGTTTCAACTGGTTCATACATAGACATAGCTCCTTCTTCAGGTTTTTCCTTACCTATGATTATATATTGTTCTCTTAATAAATTTGTATCTTTAACTGAACTAGTAGTTCCAAACTTTCTCCTTCTTTTCCTTTTACAAATGTTTTTTGTTTTTCCTAATTTATACTTTTTGTCAATATAACGCATATCCCTAGTAAGTTTATTACACTCTCCTAACTTTCTATTTTTACGGTATATCCTCAGTACATTGAATCTAGCCTTCTTAGCTATTGCTGCTTTTTTCATGGTTCTTCCTGTTTTTTTTGCTTCTGCTCGAATACCTTCATCGATAGCAAGTATTCTTTTTTTATGAGGGTCTTTGAGTTTGTAAACATGTTTGACATTCTTTTTACTAATCTTTCTTAATTTTGGAAGTAAAGTTTTTCCATATTTTCGAGTACGTCTTTTCTTCTTATTAGAACATTGTCTTTTAAGAACAGCAACGGATTTGTAAATCCTCTTTTTACCTCTTTTAACAGTTAAACGCACCCCAAGTTTTTTACACAACGCTTTTAATACTTTTCCAGGTTTACTCATTAGTAGTATACCAAGAAAATTATTATTTAAAAAAAAGTATTCTTTATATTTATAATGGATAAAGTTTTATATTGTATTCGTCACGGGACTGCTTTACATAATATTCTATTTTGGGACCAAGGTGAAATTGTGTATAAAAAATATTTAGACACACCCCTAGTTAAGAAAGGTGTAGTAGAATCTTTAAAATTTGGTGAAGAGTGGAAAGATATCCATAAAATAGAATTAGTCATTGTTTCTCCTCTTCTGAGGACTTTACAAACAGCTGATAATATTTTTTGTAAAAAAGACGTACCGATAATTGCACTCGATTGTCTTATGGAATATCCACAAGGTTTAGATTTATGTAACAGAAGAAAGACTATTACTGAATATAAACCTTGTTTTCCTGCCGTAGATTTTTCTTTGATAGAATCAGATGAAGAAACACAATGGAGGTCAGAAAGAAAAGAAACTCTTGATGAATTACAACAAAGAATTGATACCATGATCGAATTTATTAAGACAAGAAAAGAAAAACACATAGCTATTGTATCCCATAGCTCGTATTTAGGATACTATTTACATAAAAAGATAGGAGATGAAAACAATGAACTGAAACACTGTTACCCTTATATTCATAAACTTTAATCGTTAATGAAAATAGTCCCAGTAGTGTTACAACCTATTAAATCATCAAATATACAATTAGTACATTTAGTACCTATTAAACGGGAACCAGGAAACATTGCTCCTTCGAAACGAGAATTATTAATAATTGATTTACTTAAACGAACACATGAAAATATGGCATCAAAAGCATGACAATTTATCATAACTATTTTATTCATGTCAGAATTAATAAACATAGAATTCATAAAAGTACAATTATTGATGTAACAATTGTCTAAGTTTGTATCTCTAAACATACACCAAGTCAATTCAGTACTAATAAATTTACATCTACTCATATTTGAATTTTCAAATTTACATTTCCATAAACAAACATCTTTAATCAACTTTCCAGGTACGTCAATATCAGAAAAATCTCTATATCCCATTTTATAAAGTCTATCAAAACCATATTTATTTACAAATTTAGACTTCATTTCTCTTTTTAAACGATAGTCTAATTTATGGTCTCCAGCAAATTCGTTTATCGTTCTTAATATTTCAATAGGAAATAAATCTTTAAAATGTAAACTTTTAGATTCTAAAAATTTATTTTCAGACATCTATACACATCTAGTTCTCAATTCTTTAAGTATAGAATACATTATTGGTTGAGTTTTGACTGTATAGAGCAGCTCCAGTAGTATCACTAGAACCTCCTCCATCTGTTGATTGTTGTTGTAAGAATGCATAAGCACCTGTACCACCGGTAACACGAACTTTACTACCTACAGCTACTGCTTGGATATTTTGACCCCCACTTGAGAATACGATACCGTGAGCGTATGGCAGACCAGGGAAACCTGTACGGGTTGTGACACCCCCACCTACCATTTTGTAATAAGTGTTAGTAGCATTACTAGAGTTTGATTTATATTTACTGAAGTAAATTTCAACCAAAGGAGGTCTAACTGATACTCCACTATCAGTAATAGGGTCGTTTGCATTATTTGTTCCATCAGAAGCATTGTATTCCTCATAGAAAAAGCAAATTTGTGTACCATTCATAGAAGTATACCCATCATCATTACTAGTCAAATCATCAATGAAAAGTCTCATTTTTGGAGCTTTTGCTGACCTAGCGTCGAATACATTACTACCACTTGTAGCACATCTAATCTTATTTCTAATAAGAATCATATTAACACGGTTCATACCAGAAACCGAAGTACATTTATTGTAAGTTGTTTCACCAGTACCACTTGCACTCGCAATTGCTACTAATCCACTAGCCCATCCATCAGTTGCTTTGGTATTAGTACCTTCAGCGTTTGTGGTAGGAGAAGCTCCTTGACCATTACTAGGTGTAAATGACAAGTCACCACTAGTTGAAAATGATGGTACATTAGTAGTTGATGGTACCCAAGCACCCCCGTTAGTACTAGAATCATATTCAAATTCACCAGTTAGAGTAATAATTTCTGTGTTAAATCTAACGGCAGATTGAGAAGCAAGAGCATTAGGACAATAAATCTTACCAGTAATGGTTACGTCACCAGCAATCCTCAAAGCTGCTTTATTGTGTTCACTTAGTGCATTGAAACGCGCTGAATTTTGATTACTATCATTAATATCAATAGTACTTGTACTCTTAAGAATTAAAGCACACTTCTTTTTCACAGCTGCGGTTGCATCTGTATGGTCGTAACCAATGTTAAAGTTACCTGCATTATCAACAGAGAAACATGGCAAAGCTCTACCATTCTCAGTAATAACATTGTTACTACTGTCCTTAGCAACACCAGAACCAGTACTTGATGGAATAACAGAAATTAATTTAGCAGTATCACTTGAACTAGTTGAACCATAGAATGCCCCACCAGTACCTGTAAATTCTGTACCCAATGAACCACTGCTAAATTTCATACCACTTGAACCTGCACTTGTTTGGAAATGCATTGCGTCAATTATAGCTTCTCCTGCTGTAAAGTTAACGGAACCACTAGTACAAGTTACATCAATATCTTTTCCAGCTGCTCCAGTTGCTGTGATGTCTAATCCTCCTCCAGATGTTAAAACCATAGAATCAGCATTAGCCCCGGTAGTAGTCAATGTCATTTGTCCACTAGTATCCATTGTAAAACCTGTAGCTCCGGCGTTAAGATCGATAAGAGCTGCATTTAGTTCTACTTCAGTGGAACTAGCATGACCTACAATAATTGTTCTTGCTGCTCCAATGTTACCAATTTCAATGTTTTGAGCTACATTGTCGTTACCCACTAAAATTTTACCAGCTGCTGCATTGATTTCTACATCACCAGAATAACTTGAGTCAATTTGTACCCCAGTGTAACCGTCTAGTTCAAGATTACCTAATTCTGAACACACTTTTAAGTTACCTGCACTAGATTTGAAAACAGATGCTGCTTTAGCAGTAATATTAAGTGCTTGTCCTGTTCCAGAAGCGAAAGTAACAGCTGCATCATCAGTAATATCAAGAATATCAGTTCCGTTCTCTTGAAGTTTCATACCATTAGTACCATTGAGAGTCATTAATCCAGGTGCGGTAATACCAGAAAATTGTGCACTACCTACTGTTCCTGTAAATACATTAGATGTACCTTGAGTTGCATCTGGAATGTAAACAAAGTCTCCACTTGAATCATCCATACCGAAGAAACCCAACTTAGCTGCACTTCCGTTATGCCATTTAAATTCCACGCCTCTGTCTTCATTATTGTCACTTGAATCACTACCGATTTCTAGTGTCGAACCACTAATTGCCATACTATTTACACTTTGCGAACCAGTAACATTAAGGGTACCACTGACGGTTAAGTCTCCTCCAATACTTGTATTACCGTTACTAGCTGTTACGATGAATTTACTATTAACATCTAAATCTCCACTAATATCTTGCGCTCCAGCAATTGCAACCTTAGCTTCAGTAATAGTCAACAAGTTAGCATTGGTATTTTCTATTGTTGCTCCGTGTCCCATAGTAATTGTGTTACCACCAACAAAAATATCTTTAGCAACACCGATACCTCCATCAACAACGAGAGCACCTGTAGTTGCACTACTAGTGTCAGTTGTCGCTTTAACGTTGACTTTACCTGTACCACTTGCAGCACCAATATTAACAGTCGTACCAGCTCCTGCGAAATTAACAGTAGTTGCGTTAGTATTCAATAGACTAAATGATGTATCATCAGTTGTAATACTTGCACCGTTAACAGCTAGACTACCGGAAACACTTGCGTCACTGGTGATTGAAACTCCACTATCCCCTGACAAAGTTAACGCTCCTGAACTAGTTGTTAGACTGGATGCTGCTCCAGCAGTCAATGTGATAGCTCCAGATGGAGTGATTGAAAAACTAGTCATACCTGTTTCAGAAACAGCACCAGAACCATCAAAGTCCAATGTTGCAGTATCGTCACCGTACTTACTAGCTCCTGTACCTTTAATTGTTACAGTAGAACCGTCCACAGTGAATGCACCTGAGTTAATATCAACAGCACCAGTGGTTGTGATGTCGATTTCACCCGCATTACCGTTCAAATTAATTCCTTCTGCACCGTTAACAGTAATAATACCGTTAGTAGAAACAATGGAAAGAGTTTTAGTACTTGCACTTGTATGTGTCAAAGTAGCATTATCAGTACTTCCCATTAATAAATTTCCAATTTCAAGACCAGCTCTTGTTGCATTGTTAGAACCGTACGCACTTACAGTTGTACCTGGTTCTGTTGTCAAACCGGTGAACAGTTTGAAGAAACCATCAGTGGCATCTCTGTAAAGACCAGAATATTTGGTAGCTCCATCATTAAATTGTCCGTATAGACCAAAATCAGTTGCGTTACCAGTATTGTCTTTAGCAACTTTCAACATACTATCAGCTACAGCTACTGTTGTACTGTTAACAGTTGTAGTTGTTCCACTTACGGTCAAATCTCCAGCTACTGTAACAGAACCGTTTGCAATAGTCAATTCTGCTCCACCTGAACTATCGTTAATAACTACATTACCAGAATCAGTGAATGTAATTCTTGCATTACCACCAGAGTCTTGAATTTCAGCTGTATCAGCTAATTTGATAACAGCTTTACTATCACCACCTGCAGCTACTTCAATTTGTCCTCCTCCGACATAAAGGTCTTTAGCTATTCCTACTCCACCATCAACTCTTAAAGCCCCTGTAGTAGCACTTGTACTATCAGTAGTGTTCCTAATTTGAACTTGACCAGCGCTAGCTGCACCCATAACAATACTTGTACCTGCTCCTGCAAAGTTAACAGTTGTAGCAGTAGTATTCAAAAGACTGAATGTTGTATCATCTGTAGTTAAAGAAGCACCGTTAACAGCTAATGTACCTGCGACTACTGTATTACCACTTGCTGAAGCTACGGTAAATTTGTCAGTTGCAATATCAAAATCTCCATCAATACCGGTAGCTCCAGTTACTGCTAGTGTACTACTTAGTGTAGTTGCCCCTGTTACTCCTAAAGTTCCTCCTACTGATGCATTACTAGTTACACTAAGACCTGTACCACTTGCTTTTGAAAGTGTAAGAGTATCTGAAATATCAGCAGTATTATTAAGGTCTAGTGTACCGGTCAATGTTGTGTTCCCTGTAACAGCTAGTGTACCACCTATAGTAGCTTTTCCTACAATTGCCGTAGTTGAATCAGTAACAGTAGCATTAGGAGTAAGGGTAAGTTGTGAAACGAATGTTCCTTGAGAAGCGATGTCATTACCAAATGAAACTACACCGCCGTCTGCAAAATTCAACTTCCAAGAATCACCAGCATCATCTCCTTGATCTGCTTTGAAAACCATTCCTAAACCTTGACCTTCAACATTAGCTGCAAATTCAAGTGAGTCATTAGTAGTTTCATCATATTTAATAGTAATATCATCATCTGTACCCATAGTCAAAGATTGATTATCAAGTATTTTTGCACCTGCTGTAAATGTACTTAAACCAGTAACTCCTAGGGTACCTCCAATAGTAGCATCACTAGTTACACTTAAACCTGTACCACTTCCTTTTGAAAGTGTAAGAGTATCTGATATATCTGCTGTACTATTCAAGTCCAGAGCACCTGTTAAGGTAGTTGCTCCAGTAACACCCAATGTTCCTCCAATAGTTGCGTCACTAGTGACACTTAAACCTGTACCAGAACCTTTTGAAAGTGTAAGAGTGTCTGAAATATCTGCTGTGCTATTCAAGTCTAAGGCTCCGGTCAACGTTGTTGCTCCAGTTACACCCAGTGTACCAGCTACTGTTGTGTTACCTGAAGAAGCTACTACTTGAAATTTATTGGTATTCACATTAAAATTACCAGTAGCGTTCAATGTACCAGCTACTAAAGTATTACCAGTTCCAGAAGCAACTGTGAATTTATCAGTATTAACTCTGAAAGAACTTGTAACATCTGTTGTACCAGTAACTGTAAGATTACCCCCTAAAGAACTAGCGCCAGTCCCTACAGTGAATGTTTTCGTATCAGCTATGCTAACATTACCGTTCAATGTTGATGTTCCAGTAACTGTAAGATTACCTCCCAATGAAGTAGCACCAGTTCCTACAGTGAATGTATTAGAACCGGATATACTAGTATTATTATTAAGTGTTGTTTCTCCTCCTACAGTAAGTGTACCTGCTGTACTTACATTACCAGTACCATCTGTAACAGTAAAAGCATTTGTATCAACAGCGATTCCTCCATTAGCGTTAATAAGACCAGTAAGAGTTGTTGCGCCAGTAACAGCAAGAGTTCCAGTAATACTAGTATTACCAGTGGCAGCTGCAACCGTAAATTTTTCATTACCAGATGCACCTACAGAGAAATCTCCAGTAGATTTAAATGTACCAGCAGCCAAAGAGTTACCCGTTCCTGATGCTACAGTGAACTTATCAGTAGCAACTTTGAAGTCACCACTTGCGTCTAATGTACCTGCTAAAGATGTATTACCACTTGAAGCAGTAACATTAAATTTATTACTATTGATAGCAAAATCGCCAGTAGCGCTCAAAGTACCAGCTGTAACAGTATTACCACTAGCTGCGGCAACAGTAAACTTGTTGTTAGCTGGAATACTTCCGTCTTTAATAGTAAAATCTCCATTGTTGATTGTAGTTGCTCCTCCAATAGAAAGAGTACTACTCAAAGTTGTTGCGCCAGTGACTCCAAGAGTTCCTGCTACAGCTGTATTACCACTTGCTGAGGCTACTGTAAATTTATTGGTATTAATATCGAA
>Ga0163109_10003496_pt1 | contig 12015 bp, 13 predicted proteins | sample CRUFie1St13metaG_FD_108704 | JGI IMG/M metagenome (GOLD analysis project Ga0163109, IMG submission 108704) | Marine microbial communities from the Costa Rica Dome - CRUD Field 142mm St13 metaG | ecosystem: Environmental > Aquatic > Marine > Oceanic > Photic zone | place: Costa Rica: the Eastern... | reverse complement strand
TTTAGCAATCACTTTATACGACCCAGTCGTACCTTCCGCTGCACAAGCAGTAATGGAGTGGGTAAGACTACATCACGAATCTGTAACAGGTAGAGATGGATACTCTGATTTCTATAAAAAAGACATCACATTTAACAGTTTGGGTCCTGTTGGTGATAAAGTAGAAGAGTGGACATTAAAAGGTGCATATATCCAATCTGCAAACTTTTCAGATATGGACTACGCAGGTGAAGACTTGGCAACAGTAGAAATGACACTTACTTACGATTACGCAATACTACAATTTTAATATACGGATTGTAAATAGAAATTACAAAATGAATAACCCACCGATTGGTGGGTTTTTTATTATATAAAGACATATTTATTACATATTAATACAAAGGAGAGATACTATGGCATATTTAATCGTTAGAAGAAAAGACGACAATGTTGTTGAGTGGATAGGTGAATCAGAATACGCTACTTGGCAAGATGTTGCAGGTGACCCTGTTACTCACTTTACAATTGCAGAGGCAGATAATACATGGGGACTACCATCTGATGGGTTTGATTATGGTGGAAGAGATAAAATTACCTATGATGGTGATTTACCAGATGGATTTGAAGCAGGTGTAAATGTTTTAAATGGTTCAGACGGAAGTTATTCTTGGGCATAACCAATATTCTACTAAAAAAATAAAGACCCTCAACTTTTTGGGGGTTTTTTGTATTAATAATAGTCCAGTTACATATATATTATAGTACAGTACAACAAAAAGATATAAAACGAGTTTTATTATGGCAAAAGAAAAATTACAAGATGAGTACCCAATATCCGATAAGGATATGGTACAAAAAGCTATCCAACAACACGAAACAAAAGAAGTTCGTGACTATAAATTCCCTACGGAAGTTATAGATTTACCCTCAAAAGGTCTAATATACGAAAAAGACAACCCACTTTCAATAGGAAAGGTTGAAATGAAGTATATGACGGCAAAAGAGGAAGATATCCTAACTACACAATCATATATTAAAGATGGAACTGTTTTAGACAGACTATTCCAATCACTAATCATCGGTAATGGTGAAGGTGAACCTATAAAATATGTAGATTTAGTTACAGGTGATAAAAACGCAATTATGATTGCAGCAAGAGTACTTGGGTATGGTAAAGACTACAAAGTAGAAATTGATGACCCATCACAACCAGGTACAAAGCAGAAGGAAACAATTGACCTCACTCAGTTTGAAAACAAATCATACGATGGTTCAAATCAAGTAGAACTTCATAAGAATGAGTTTGAATTCACATTACCAGTATCAAAGAGAAAAATTACTTTTATGGCGATGACTGAATCAAGAGAAAGAAAAGTAAAACACCAAGTTGAAGCTCTAAAGAAGGCAAATCGAAAATTAAAAGATATGACTTCAAGAGAATTAACTACAAGGATGAAAAATATGATTCTTTCAGTAGATGGTTCTGAAGAACAAAAAGACATTAATCATTTCGTGGACAATGAATTATTCGCAGTAGATTCAAAGGCACTCAGAGCGTATATCAACGAAAGTGTTCCCGATATTGATTTAACATTTGAATTTGTATCTGAGGAGACCGGGGAAGAGAGAGAAATGCAACTGCCTATGGATGTCGGGTTTTTTTGGCCTTCCGAGTAATTATAGAAAGCATTTACACGCTCAAATTTTTGACCTTATATTCCATGGAAATGGTGGGTTTACTCACACCGATGTCTACAATATGCCCGTTTGGGCAAGGAATTTCTATATCGGAAAGATAATAGAGTTCAAACAAGAAGAAAAGAAGGCACATGACAAGGAAATGAGAAAAATGAAGTCAAAAATGCCTCGTGTCAAGAAGTAATATAAGAACCCGACATATTTGTTGGGTTTTTACATATTTATAGAATATAAACTAAGGGATACCATATGAAAACCATAAAAGAATCAAAGTTTAGGGAAGTACTTGAAAAACAAAACCTACCTGAAGGTTTTATTAGTCAGTTTATCAATTACATAAAAAAAAGTAAAAAAGAAAAAGAACTTGCTAAATTGACAAATGACCCTAAATACCAATCATTACTAAAAAAGTATAATATTAAGCCCGTACAATGGACAGGTCGTGAATTAACTGACGACTAAACTACACAAGGGGATAAATGGCTAAGTTTAACAAAGATACACAAGCAAGAATTGACGCAGTTGCGGCGGAAAAAGACTTACAATCAAATCTTGCCGATGTTTTAAAGAAAAATTTGGATTATCGTACCAAACAAGGTAAGATTGCCAAACAACTTACTGCAGACTTAGCTCAAGAAAAAGATTTATCTTCTAAACTCACAAAAGTACTCGAAGAAAAACAAAAAATCATTGAAGGTGAATATAACTTAACAAAAGATAGAAAAGAAGAAATTTTAAAAGAGTTAGAGGCAACAGAAAATCTTTTAAAGGTTGAACAAAAAAGAAAAGACAAACAACAAGAAATCACAGACCTTGCTGATGAACTTGGAGATGGTTTATTGAAATCAGTTGGACTATCAGCTGATATGCTTAAAAATGGTATTATGTTCGGTGTTGGTTTAGCAGTTGCCAAAAAAGGTGTAGAAATGTTAACCGAAGGATTCCAAGCAACCGTTGGATTAGCAAAAGAACTTTATACTCAATTAGGATTATCAGCTCAAGAATCTGCAAGAATGGGAGCGATAACACTCAGAAACTTATTTACCATGGAAGGTATGTTGTATGGTGGTGAGGCATTAGCAACCGCAGCAAAAGACTCTGCTGAATTCTTTGGAACTACTCAAAACTTTACTGCAGAAATGCAGAGAGACTTAGTAGAGATATCTGCATTATCAGGAGAATCTGGTGAGAACGCAATCATGTTACAACAGGCATTTGCTAACTCAGGTTCAAGTGCAGATGAACTCACATCAAATATAAAAGTATTAGCACAAAAAGAAGGTGTATCTGCAAGAGCTATATTCCAAGATATGGCCAAAAACGCAACCTTATTAGTAGGTAAATCTGAAAAACAAATAATGGCATTTGCTAAACAAGCCGCACAACTTAAACAAATGGGTATGAGTATGGAGCAAATGGCAGATGTTTCATCTAATATGTTAAATATTGAAAATTCTATACAAGCTGAGATGAAAGCAAGAGCCATGGGAATGGGTGACTTACTTAAAAATACAAATGCAATTAGACAAGCTTCAATGGAATATCAATTAACAGGTGACTTAGACGCATTTAATAAAGCTATGTCAGAATTAGGAATATCTTTAGAGGATTTAGAAGGTAAAGGACCAATGGAACTTGAGGCGTTGGGTGCTGCATATGGTATGACTGGTCAACAATTATCTGAAGTAGTTACCAAACAAGCTGAACATGCGAAATTCTTGGAAGAAACTGCAGATTTAACAGATGAAGCGAGAAAAAAACTAATTGAAGATAATGAAGCGCGAGAGGCTAATAAACAATTTGTTATGCAACAAGGACAAGCTTTGATGACATCATATTTACCAGCGATAGCACAGGCCTCAATTGCATTAAAAGGTATAGGTGGACTTGCTAAAAAGGCAGGTTCAGCTATGGGTCTAATTGGTGGTGATAAACAAACAAATATGCCAAAACCTAAACCAAAAATTGATAGTGGTCCTGGTAAAGGAACAAGTAGTATGACAAATGCTATTTCAAAAATAGACGCTAAAAAATTACTCGCAGGTGGTGCGGCATTATTACTTGTAGCGGCATCCGTATTTGTATTCGCAAAAGCAGTACAAGAATTTATGAAGGTTGAATGGAAAGCTATTGGCATGGCAGTTGTATCCATGTTAGCATTAGTAGGTGCATTGGCATTAGTAGGTGCAATAATGATGAGTGGTGTTGGTGCAGTTGCGATTCTCGCAGGTGCGGCAGCTATGTTAATTATTGCCGCAGCATTATTAGTTCTTGGATATGCGATACAAGAAATAGCTAAAGGATTTGAAATGATGGGTAATCTTACAGAATCCTTAATGGGTCTGATTACGATTGCACCATTCTTAATACCATTAACTGCTATATTAAGTTTACTTGGTGTCGGTATGTTAGCATTGGGTATTGGATTACTTTACGCAACGCCGGGTATTCTTGCGTTTGGACTCGCATCTATGATATTGATTGCAGCAGTTCCAGCAATATCGGCATTAGCCGCAGGATTGGGTCAATTAGTGTTAGTCGCACCAGGTTTACTTTCCTTGGCGGCAGGACTTGCGGCAGTAGGATTAGCGATGATGCCATTCGCAATGGGTCTATTGATGATAACACCATTCCTTGGAACGGTATTCGCATTAGGACTTATGTTACCAATGATTGCAGGAGCATTTGGAGCAGGTGGTGACGATGGTGGTGGTGCAACCGCAGGTGGTGGTGGTGAAAGTGACCCATTATTAGAAGAAATTAAAGGACTTAGAGGTGATTTACAAGCTCAACCTATACAAATAGTATTTGATAATAAAGTAATTAGTGAAATATCAAAAGTACAACGAGTAAGAAGTACTAGAGGAGTTAATTAATGTCGTTAAAAGATTTAAAATCAAACCTTGGTGATTACAGAAAACCAAAAAGTGAACCTCTTGAAGTAAAAACAAGAGTAGAACCTTCTGCGTTTAATACTGTACCATTAACTGATAAAGTAAAAACAAAAAACGATGTTAGATTTTCAAAACAAACTCCTGAAAAAATTGGAACTAATCAAAACAAAGTAGTTCAAGGTGATAAGTTCAAAGGACAAACTGACCCTAATGAGGTAACTCAAGGTGATAAGTTCAAAGGTCAAACAGAACCTACTGAAGTAACTCAAGGTGATAAGTTCAAAGGTGAGACAAGTCCAAAACCAATGTCTTTAGAAGAAAGATTCCTTGGACAAACAGAACCTAATGAAGTAACCCAAGGTGATAAGTTCAAAGGTGAGACCGAACCCAATCAGGCAACTCAAGGTGATAAGTTTAAAGGTGAAACAGAACCTAATGAAGTAACTCAAGGTGATAAGTTCAAAGGTGAAACTGAACCAGGTGATTTTAAATTTAGTCAAAAATTCTTGGGTGAAACTACTCCTAATGAATTTAAGTTTACTCAACAATTCTTGGGTGAGACAACACAAAAAGAATCAGATAGAAGTTCTAAATTCTTAGGTGAAACAACTCCTACCGAATCAGATAGAAGTTCTAAATTCTTAGGTGAAACGACTCCTAATCAAATGAATTTATCAGAACAATTCTTAGGTGAAACTGATAAACAAAATATAACACAAGGTGACAGATTTAAAGGTGAGACAACGCCAGGTGATTTTACATTTAGTGGAAACTTAGAAAGTCAAGGATTAGAAGTACCTCAAAAAGTTGATTTCTTTACAAATGATAAGGCAGAGGGATTCTCACCATTCATGAAAACTAAAGATGATACTAAATTTACAGGTATAAGTGATACTCAATTTGATAACGCATCTTCATTACTAAGTAACTTCGGTGGTTCAAGTAGAGGAATATCATTCCAAGCAGGATATGGTCAATATAAAGTGGGTGCAGCAATTGGTGATACACAAAGATATTCGCCAGATGGTGATAGGTATATAGATTCATTTACAAGTATTGGTGATTTACTACAACAAAGACAATCACCATCATTCTTAGATGAAATGTATAATAAGTTCAATCTACAAGACCCTGCAGCAAATAAATTTAGTTTAGTACCTCAACCATATGTTTTAAGAGGTATTCAAAGAAATAGTTTTACTGAACCACAAAATTGGGGTCTCGGAGTTCCTATTGATGATGGATTGATTCGAGGTGGTGTAGTTGCTTCAACTGAAAGAGCAGTATTAGATTTAGTAAGGTTAGGTTCATTCTTTTTATCAGTAAAAGGTTTACTATGGTCCGCAACACAAATAGGATTACAGAGAACTAACAAATACAATAAAACATGGACACCTGCGAACTTCTTAGGAGCAATAGGTGGTCAACATATAGGATTTAAACCTGATAGAAGTGGTATTCTTGGATTAGATGTTGATGGAAAATATCAGAAAGTGGGATTAGGCAAAATTGCTAGTCTAACAAGTGACGATACATTAGAAAAATTATATGGTGACTTTAGTAAAATCGAAATAGGTAGTGCTCTTAGAGAAGATAAAAGAGGTGGAATTGACTCACTGTACGGAATAGGTGTATCTCAAGTAAAAAAATATGTAAGTACTTTTGTACCTGGTAAAACTACTGGCGAATTTGAACAAAAAGGTACAGGTCTAAAATTCAAACAAAAGTTTGTTTTAAAAGATTCGTTTGATTTAAAAACTAAACAAGACCAAACTTACACTCAAGGTGATAACGCAGTACCAAAAAAGAAAGAAGAATTAAAAAAGTTTGGTGTAGCTAAGCAAATAGAAAAGGATAAAGATGGTGCGATTCCGATTGACGATAAATTTGTCACCAGTAATCCAGATGGTTTAGTTAAAGGGATTCCTGATATCTCTGACTATCAAATGATATCTTATGGTAAACTATCAGAAATTGCAGATGATAGAAAACAAAAGGGTGCAAATCCACCTTTACCAACAGACTTTAGAAAAAAGTTAGATGGTGGTAGAGGTAAAGAAAACGCACAAGACTATGATAAAAACAACATTGAAAAAGACTTTGGATTTGGTAATCCAGGTAGAATGTTGGATGCGCAAGGAAATGTACGAAAAGGTCAGTTTGATGTAGACTTCACTAAATTGGCAGATTTTACACTTCATGTAGATAAAATTAACGCACTTAAGATTGGTGAAACTAGCGATGATTTAGTTCCATTAGTTTTTAAATTAGGTGAAGATGGTAGTAGACTACAATTTAGAGGAACAATATCAGGTTTATCAGAAAATTTCTCACCAAGTTATACTGAAATAAAATATAGTGGTAGAGCAGAACCTGTATATGTATATGATTCATTTAAAAGAGATATTTCTTTTAACTTTAAAGTATATCCAACTTCAAGAGTTGAAATGCAACCATTGTATACTAAATTAGAAAGATTATCAACTTATACAATGCCAAAATATGTTGGTTCTAATGGATATACGGCTCCAGGTAAGGGTGGTGCAGAATCAGAGTTACAATTAACAATTGGAAAATTATATGTAGATACACCAATGATACTAACTTCATTATCATACGCATATTCTGATGAGACAACATGGGATATTGACTTTGGACTACCTATGGGAATTGATATTTCAGTTGGATGTACAATCCTTGGAAATGAATTACATCAATATGAAAGTGAAAAAGTATTTTCTTTTGATGGAAGTTTTAGAGTTTAAATATGAAAAGATACGATAACATACAAATAATAAAAAAAGAGGGTGAACGAAAGTTTACTGAGACTGTGGTTTATCCTGTCATAAATCCATCTATAAATGATATTTACATCATAACAAAACAAGGTGATAGATTAGACAACTTAGCATGGGAGTATTATAGAGACCCAAGTTTGTGGTGGATTCTTGCAAGAGCTAATAATATGGGAAAAGGTACTTTATTTCCAGAAGTAGGAGTTCAACTAAGAATACCAGATGATGTAGAATCACTACAAAATGAGTACAATGAATTAAATAATGTATAGGTAAGTTATGGCATTTACATTAGGAAGTAGAGGGTTACCAACCCCACAATTACAAGGAGCAGATTACAGAATAAAAGGTGTAGGTATACATAAAAGAGCGTATGCGAAAATTCAAAGAGTTGGTGGTGGTGTAGTAGGATGTGCAGGAAGTATAACATCAATCGAGAGTGATGTAAAGAAAAAACACTCAGAATTAATGAGTTCAGAGGGTGGTAGATTAACACCAAAACCTATTTTAGAAAGTATTTCTATATCAAATGATGGTGGACAAGATATATCAGACGCAATGTTGTTTGAAGCAGATGTAAAGGTAAAGGTTTACAATAAATCTGATTTTGACCAAATAGACCAAACATTTATGACACCAAGACAACGAGTAAATCTAATTATCGGATGGGTTGGTAGTTCGAGTGTAACAGTAAAAGGTGAAATAACAGGTTTTAATTTTACTATAAATCAAGATTTAAGTTATGATGTTAGTTTAAAAGTGGCAGGTGCCGCTGATGGTGTTGTAGATGTAGATTACATGACTTTAAAAGATGTTGGTTCACAAATGGTAAAAGACGAGGAATCGGGTAAAGAAGTACCATCTAAAGACCTAATAACAAATCTTGTAGGTATCGCTTCTAAAATTTCAGACCAACCATCTGGTGGAAAAGCAAAAAAATATAATAGGTCTGGTGTAAAACTTGGATTAGCAAATCACCAAATGCAAGCTTCAGGGTTCTTTTCTTTTTTTGATAGTAATACAGATAATGTACTACCATATGTTAGCCTTGGGTCATTTCTTAACTACATTAATAAAAACGCAAAAAGTATTCAAGGTTTAAGTGCTAAAAAATTCGATTATTCAAAATTTACACTTAACAAAACGAATGATTCCAATATAAAATCTGCAAATCCTTTGGAAGTTATATTTGGATGGGGGTGTAACTATGGTAGTAATGCAGATTATAGAGATATTAAAGACTCTAGCAGTAATCCAATAGATAACATATACATATCTATTCCACTATTGCAAAAAATGATGAGTGATTTACAAAACCCACCAGGAAAAGAAGAATCACCCAAAAGAATATCAACCCCAATGTTTTTGAAAAAAGTATTTAATAAAGTAAAAGAATTGTCAGGTGGATATCTAACTATGTTTTTATATAATGACCCAGATATAGTTGATGGTGATAAAGGTAAATTTTTAATTTTAAATAAAGGGACTGCCGCTAAATCAACTGCTATGACAACAATTAATTTAGCAAATGGATTTAATAATGGTATTAGAGATTGTAGTTTGACATCTAACTTAGATTCAGAACTAATAAGTATGGCAACTGCCGCAGCTATGGATGGTGAAGGTGCACCACAACTTAATAAAGTATTTGGTGGTTGTTACCCAGAAGGAACGGAACCTGAAAATACCACAACTGCTGATTTGAAGAAAGCATTAGAAAATCTTGGTGATAATATTAGTGAAGATGATATTACAGGTGCAAAACAAGCATTGAAAGCATATGTAAAAAGTCAGAATAAACAATATAATCCAAACATTAGTTATGGATTAGAATGTGAACTTACTTGTGATGGTTATAGTGGTCCAAAATATGGTGACGCATTTACGGTAGATAGATTACCTAAAAGATTAAAAGATAATGCATATTTTATAGTAACAAAACTTGGTCAAGATTTTAGTGCAGGTGACTGGACTACTAAAATTAGTGGCTTAATGATGATTGACGCATAATGGGAAGAAAACGAATATATTATCCAGAGGGAGCAATCCAAAAAGGTCTGTACACAAGTGGTGGTGAGTGGATGTTTGAAGATGGTACTGAATATGAAGGACAGTATCACATTTATTCTAATACCAACGAAGTGTATACTGAACCCCTCTTTGTAAAGGATGTTTCTAAAAAATTAGTTAGATATTACAACTTAGACAATCAAATTCTTACAAATACTTACCAATACAATGTATTAACAGACGCAGTAGAAGATTTTGACCCTATTATTTCAATACCTGACCCATATTTCTTTCAACCAACTAACGAAGATTATGACAATGGGTTTGCAGAAAGGTTTTTTTACAAAAGAAAAGGTAGTGAAATCATAAATGAGATTAATAAAGATGGGTTTGATGAATTAGACAGTCCTTACTATCAAAAACTTAAGTTAAAATGGAAAATATCAGGCCCACTTAATGATACACCTGAAGAAAAAGGTATTATTGATACTAATCAACGAACAATCCTTTTGTACATAAATCAATTCGAAGGATTAGAAAGATACCTTACCAATCTACAACAAGGTGCAAAAATTTAAGAAAATTGTTAATAACTTGTTAATAAATTTAACATAAATTTAACATTAAAAATTTGGCAATTACAAATCTTTTTGTTATCTTTACTATGTAAAGTAAGAGATATGATAAAATCAAAAGAAAACAAAAAAGTAGGAATCGAAATCGATTTAACAGGACCTGATGGTAATGCTTACGCAATCTTAGGTTTGGCTAAAAGATTATGTAGAAACCTTGATATTCCATTTAAACCACTAATGGATGAAATGACAAGTGGTGATTATGAAAATCTAATCAAAGTATTCGATGATAAGTTCGGTTCTTTTGTAACAATGTACAGATAAAATGAAAAATATGAGTAAATACGGAATAAAAATTACAAAACCTTGGTCAACTGAAATGTATGACCACAATGACAAGGTATCAGACCTTATGAAAGCTGAGATATTACTTAGTATCAAAAACAACAAAGATAATTGGGACAACCTAAATGAACTTATGGTTCTTTGTGGTGGTATTCAATATGGTGATGGATATGATATTTCTGACTTATACAACGATGTAATAAGTGAAGTAGACAATGTTCAAAACTATTGGTTAAACGAAGAGTATCCTTACTATGTTGAAAAAGGATTAGTAAGTGATGTTGATTTAGAATTTATAGGATATTAATATGACAAATTTAGAATTAAAAAAAGAAAACTTAAAATTAAGGAATTTAGTATCAGACATTTGGAGTCTATGCTACAAGACAAATATGGATAAGTCACGATTACAAATCATAGACTTAATAGAAACCCATATAAATTTGGAAAACTCATAAATATTTCGTATATTAGTTACGGATGAAAATTGTAGATAGCAACAAACAACTTAGGAAACATATATCCCAACTCCAAGGGGAGAGGGTTATGGTATATCCTATACTCACAAGTTTAGATAAACACTCCATACATACACGAGTATCCGCATTAATCATATCAGATGGTACATTAGACCTATTTATCAATTATCATAACATAGACGCAACTAAAATAGACCAAAAAGTAGAGTTTCATAACTTCAAAGAAGTTTATATAGTAGGTATGAAAGACTTCTTGTATCATTATGACTTTTTACCGAATATGTATGACTTAGAAATGTCTTTATTCTGGCAAGCAAAGAACTTTGATGTAGAAGAGAAACCTATATACACTATCTTCAGAAGACGACAGGCACCTAAAGCAAATGACCTTATTCCTATATGGAAACATTACGAACAATTCGAAGATTGGAAGAAACTTTTTGTCGACTCAAAAATTTCTAAATTCTCACAACTTTATCCAAAGAGTTTGGCTTGGGTAGAAAAGAATGGGTTATATACTAAGATGGGTTATGAATATACTCGTTACAATCCATTAACAATAACATCAAGACCATCCAATACATTTAAAGGAACAAATTATGCGGCACTTAAAAAAGATGATGGTGTTCGTAGTAGATTTATATCAAGATTCGAAAATGGTAAATTGTGCCAATTAGATTTCGATGGATATCACATTCGACTTATATCAAAACTAATTGGCATAGATATTCCGTTAGATAAGAAAGCACATGAATGGTTGGCAAATCAATATGGAAAAGATATTAGTCAAGCAAAGGCAATCACATTTAGACAACTATATGGTGGGGTGGAAGATGAATACTATCACATACCATTTTTCAAAAAAACATCAGATTACATAAACTCACTATGGTTAGATTTTTTACGAAATCGTGAAGTGGTTACACCTATTTTACAAAGAAAAATTAAATTTGATGATAGTCTGAATAAAAATAAATTATTTAATTATGTTTTACAAGCGCTTGAAACAGAAAGAAACATACTTATATTAGACAAATTGTCTAAAATAGGTTTGAATCAAAAGTCAATACCTATACTATACACATATGACTCGATTCTATTTGATGTAGATGAAGGTGAAGACAAATATATTAGGGAAGTAAAGAAGATAATGGAAAAAGATGGATTCCCTACACAATTAGAGATTGGAAAAGATTACGATAATATGGTTAAGACCAATATTTAGATATTTATAGTT
>Ga0163109_10003495_pt1 | contig 12016 bp, 7 predicted proteins | sample CRUFie1St13metaG_FD_108704 | JGI IMG/M metagenome (GOLD analysis project Ga0163109, IMG submission 108704) | Marine microbial communities from the Costa Rica Dome - CRUD Field 142mm St13 metaG | ecosystem: Environmental > Aquatic > Marine > Oceanic > Photic zone | place: Costa Rica: the Eastern... | reverse complement strand
TCCCTTGGGGTGGAGACGAAATGATGCAATTCAAGGAGTATTACACGTTTGAAACTCTCCGTGCAAGAATGATGAGGATTGCGGCTGATAATCCCAATATCATGCAGTTCCACGAGGGAATGAACGGGGGAATGAACGCTAGAGGTGAAGAAACAAGTTTGGATACGTACGAAGGCTGGCATTACGGTAATCCATCACCATGGCTGAAAATAACTGGAGATGTAGGAGGTGGAGAATACAACTCATTTGTAGGTGACACCGGCAATTATGTAGACAGACCCGACATAATGATTGTTGGGAACCATCATGCAAGAGAGTGGATGAGTCACACAACTCCAATGTTATTCATTGAAACAGTTGCCTACTATTATGGCGGCGGCCCAGTCGACAACGATGGAGACGGGAGGTTGAATGAAGATCCGTGGGGTGATGCAGACGGTGATGGACAAGTCGATGACGACGGGGACTGTCTAGAACTGGAGCCAAAGTACCAAGACAGTAATGGAGATGGAAAACCCTGCAATCCCGGAGACTTCGGAGTTGACGAGGACTTTAGTGAAGTTGAGTTAACCAATTTAATCAATAATCGAGAGATATATCTAATCCCGTTACTAAATACTGATGGTTTCATTTACGACCAAACAGTATTCTGTCCAGCACCTGCATGGGAATCATGTCCCTCAGGTGGTTGGAGAAAGAATTTGAGAAACAACGGCCCATCTCCGCTACCCGATCAAAATGAACAGGTGGATGAGGATTGTGACGGAGTGGATTTGAATAGGAATTATCAGTATGAGTGGGGCTTCGCAACCCGAGGAACTATTCCCGGGATTCCTGGAACATGTACCCCCGCCGAGGAAGAGCAAGCTGGAATTGCGAATAACGATGTATACACGGGTCCGTATGATCTTAGAGACAATGATGGAGATGGCCTCGTAGACGAGGATAATGTCGACGGTGAAGATGATGATAATGACGGCCAAAAAGATGAAGATTGGATGGGTGGAAACTCGGAGCCTGAGACTAAATTTATTCAAGATATGACAGAGATGAATGATGATGATGGTGACGGAGCATCTGATTACAAAGCTACTCTAACATACCACTCCTACTCAGAACTTGTATTGTATCCATGGGGTCATTGCAATGACTGTGAGACCACAGATCATAGCCAATTAGTCTATCATGGCGACCAGATGGCAACTATGACCGATTATACCAACATGCAATCGTCTGACCTATATCCGACAACCGGCGACTTTTGCGATTGGCATTATGGTGTGCACGGTTCTTATTGTTACACGATGGAAATTGGAACTGCGTTCCACCAGCATGAAGATGACATTGACCACATAGCTGTTAGAAATAATGGAATCGCCTTTTACATGGCAAAAATTGCTGATAATCCAAGAGAGCGAGCAAATTTGGCAATGGCCAATGTCGTTAGAAATCAGATATTACAGGAGCCTGACGATCTAATTATTCCCTCATCTGGCAGTGTCCCGGTTGAAATGTGTTTAGCACCCTCTTTCTCTATCGATCTAGGTAAAATGAACTCCCACATTATGTATAGAATGGTAAAGCCAAGTCGACAACAATCGGACTTTGGCCCTAGAGAATGGTATAAAGAAAGTTGGTCAATGGCTCCATTCTCGGTAGCCTCTGGAGAGACCTGCGAGTTGTTGAATGAAAGTGGTCAAGGGTACAAGGTAGTCGCAAACCTTCCAGTTGAAGATGACGAAACAGGATTCTTACACTACAAAGCAATGATTTCTACATTAGGAGGTACCCAGAAAATTGAGTACCCACCTAACTCAGAATATCATGAGATAAAGATTGACTACAGAGCCCCGTATGGTTCAATCTACGGCTCATTGATGCTATTCCTAACGATTGCAGTTTTTGTTTGGGGAGGCTTGGGTGTCTGCCTTAGAATGATGATGGATGATGAATCAATGAACGAGGTAGTTCTGGATGCTGAGGTTTTGGAGGAGGCGTCCTCATGAGCCAAACCTCAGACGAGTTTAGTGGCAGGATGGGTCTGATTTTCGCTGCAATTGGAGCAGCTATCGGTACAGGTAACATTTGGCGTTTTCCAAGAATGGTAGGTGCTAATGATGGAGGAACATTTCTAATCCCTTGGCTCTTTTTCTTATTCGTTTGGTCTATACCTTTGGTAATTGCAGAATTCGCTCTCGGTAAACGTAGTAGAACAGGAACCATTGGTACATTCCGAATATTTGCTGGAAAAGGCTATGCTTGGATGGGGCTTTGGACTGCTTGGATTTCTACAGCAATCGGATTTTACTACGCTGTTGTTGCAGGGTGGTGCTTGAAGTATTTCCAACTTGGAATCACGAACGGGCTTGTTGGTGATGATGTCGATACGCAAATGGTCTGGAATGAATTTCTGCAGAGTCCGGGGTCCGTTGTTTTCTTTCAATTCTTGGTAATTGGAATCACGTTGTTGGCAATATGGAAAGGAGCAAAAGCAATTGAAAAGGTCAACGTGGTACTAATGGTATCTCTGTTCGTATTATTGTTCATGTCACTTGGACTTTCTCTATACATGGATATGGCAGATGGAACGCTGGATGGTTTCCTGTTTATGTTTACAGTAAAGTGGAGTTCTTTGAGTGACCCAGCAATTTGGATCAACGGATTATCACAATCAGCTTGGTCATGCTCCGCAGGCATGGGTATGGTCATCACCTATTCGGTTTACATGAGAAAAGATGAGGATACGACTTTGAACGCTTTCACAATGGGACTTGCGAATAACTCAATTTCAATTATTGCAGGTTTAACCGTACTCTCTGCCATTTTCGCAGTTTCAGCCAACCCTCTGGACACCGTGACAGGAGGGTCTTCTGCGATAACATTCCTCGCTCTTCCCGAGGTTTTTGCTCAAGCACCTGGGGGAGGTATTGGTGCGTGGGTAATGATGACAGGCTTCTTCTTAGCATTGTCATTCGCAGCGATAACATCGATGATATCTACCGTGGAATTGTGTGTTAGGAACTTTGTAGACCACGGTTATGAGCGCCAAAAGTCTGTACTTTTGACATCGGTGGCTATTTTCATATTCGGGTTACCATCTGCTCTACTTTGGATTACAATAGCAGATGATGGGACAGCTTTCCCTCAATTCCTTGAAGTGCAAGATCACATCTGGGGCTATGGGTTGATGTTCAGCGGTTTATTCATTGCCTTCACGATATGGAAATATGGATATCAAAAATGGAGATCACAAGTAGATGCTGGAGAAGCGGCTCCTGGCCTGAGCGGCTACCTAGGCGTTGGAGTTTCGGCATTCCGTGATGATTTTATCAATACGGGAGACAATGACATTTGGATTGGTAGATGGTGGGACTTGTTAATGTACTTGGCATTCCCGTTCTTGTTTTCAGTTCTGATATTGTCTTATTTCGGAGACATGATTGCAAACACTCCCAATGTATGGGACCCGACAAACCCATCTGGAATAACCATCATTTTGCTGTTTTGGGGGGTAGTGGCAATCGGATTTATCGCATTCAATAGCAAGTTAGCAGCGCGGCCCCTTTTCAGAAATATACCAGAAGGGGCAGAAGTCGATATTTCGATGCTACCGGGTGGTTCCGATGAGTTGGTTGTTGAACTGGGGGATTATCCTGATGGATGGGAGCATCTCGGAGAGAACCCCAAATCGATTGAAATCATTCTATCTGACTAATGAGGTGATGGAATGGCATTGAGCCTATTCAATTGGATAGGTCTGGGCCTTGGGTCTGCTCTTGTATTGATTCCGACCGTTAGGTGGTTTTGGAAGCGATTCGATATGCCCAGTAAATTTGCTCTTGACATAATTAGAAAAAGAAAGGAAGATGAGAAAGAGGCGCAAATGTGGGCAAGCATCGAATTACAAATTCAGGAAGAGGAAGATAAAAAACGTGAATATTACCTTAAACAAAGAGAAAGAATAGACACTGCAGGAAAATCCTTTGACAAGAATCAGGAGATTGATGTTTGGAGTAAATTAGGTATTAAGGTAGAATTAGATACAACAATTAATCAAAAGACAGATTCCAAAATAGCGTCTGAAACCTTTGAGTTGACGATGGAGAATGCTCTGCCAATCAAGTCTAATAATCAAGAGCCAGACTGGGAATTAATCAAAAAAATGTCAAATTTGGATATACCGCAAGATGGCGTTCCAGAAGCACCGGACTTAGGCTCGCTTGACAATTAATCACTAGTAATATTGGGGGATTTATCCTTCATCAGCCGCTGAAGTGAAATGCTTGATGCCTTTCGTCACCGATATGGTTCAGAGGCCACGCGGAACTAGGGATTTCATCCCTACTGTGATGAATAGGCGCCTAGCCTTCGAGAAATTACTCGAAAAAGAAGCGTCATCGCACGGTTTCAAACGAGTCCAAACTCCGATTTTTGAATCTCTTGATTTATTCACAGCCAAATCTGGTCCCGGAGTCGTAAACCAGTTGTACGCATTTCAGGATAAATCCGATAGGGAACTAACTCTGCGTCCTGAACTTACTGCTCCTGTAATGAGGATGATTAGTGAAGAGATGAGAGCACATTCCAAGCCCATGCGCCTATCATACTTCGGACAGTGTTTCCGCTACGAAGAGTCCAAAGCTGGCAGATACAGGGAGTTTTTCCAATATGGTGTTGAACTAATAGGAGCGAGCGGTCCTCTTGCAGAAGCTGAGGTCGTCTCCCTAGCAATAAATATGCTAGAATCAAGTGGACTAATTGACTATGAAGTTCGAATTGGACACGTTGGTATACTCAGAGATATTCTAGTAGGCTTGGGATTGTCTACAGAAGGAGAGCCTGAAGCTCCTGTCGCAAGTGCGATGAGGTTCTTAGACAAGGGTGATTGGGATGGTTTAGCAAGTCTATTTGCAAATAATGGTGTTGAGTCTAACGCCCTAGAGAATCTCAAGAAACTTGCACAATTAGACGGCGGTATTGAGACACTGGAATCAGCGAGAGATATCTTGAGTGCTCTCGGAGTGTCTCACGAATCTCTTGATGAGCTATCCCATTTATTGGCTGCTGTTAGCAAATTAGCACCACCTCCTCCATCCTTGAAGGTGAATCTATGCGTCGCTCGTGGCTTAGATTACTACACAGGGATGGTGTTTGAGGTCAATGTGGAAGAACTCGGTGGTGAAGGGCAAGTACTTGGAGGGGGTTCTTACAAACTGTTACACCTATTTGGATTGGAGGACCTCGACCCCTCATGCGGATTTGGTTTAGGTTTTGACAGAGTATTAATTGCACTCGAGGCTCAGGCAAAAGGGTCGGGTAGAAGTGAAGTAGTGCCAGGAGAATATCCCGCTCCTTCTGTGCTTGTTCTTCCCTTCAGAATCGATTCCTTTGAAGTGCTCGAGATTATCAGGGAATTGAGAGATTTGGGACATAATGTAGAATTGGATCTACGGAAAAAGAATATTGCAAAGTCTGTCGCATGGGCGGACAAAAATGGTTTTAGCAGTGTTGTCATTATAGGACCGCAAGATCTCGAGAATAACCAATGTACTGTCAAAAACATAACTTCGGGAGAACAGAAAACAGTTGATTTGAATTCAACTTCGATTTCTACTGCTCTCTGATTTTTCTCTGTTAGGTAAGTATACTGCGGCAAGTGTCATTGTTGCTACTGCAGCTGCAAACAGGAAGCCGGGTGTTTCCTCAGACTTCATCGGTGCCTCATCTTCTTGGAATCCTTCTTCCCATGAGGTGGGGTCTATTGGTAACTCCACTCTTGTTTGCCCATCTCCTGAAAGTCTCAGTGAAAAGTTAGCGGCTGTACCTTGAGTAGTTCCAAGCCAACCTGCTTGTTCATCGCCTTTTACCTTCATCTCGAGTTGAATCGCTGGATTAGCAGTGGACGAATCCCAGAGGGTTTGGTCCTCGGCAACTCTGTGCGTAATAGTCACAGTGTTCCAACCGCTTGACACTTGTGGAACGTGTTTTGTAATAACTGCTGTAGCACCTGACCAAAGTGTGACGTTGAGTTCATCACAATCGTTTGTGCATGGACCGTTGTTATCATTATTAGTCCAGTCTCCCTCTAGGTAAATATTCAAAACAATTCGAATCTCTCCGTCCAGAGTCATATTGAGCTTCTTCGTTAGTTGTGGGTTCATTGAGAATCTTTGGTCAATATTTATTACACCACTTTTCTTTTCTTGTGAAAGTAAATTGTCAGGCGAATTATCGGTTTCATTAGCGTTGAAGTGCGACCAATGTCTAGATTGTCCATTAGACCACAGATACATGACCGTTTGATTTTCACACGGCTGTTCGGGTTCATCCATGCAGGGTCCCGTTTCTTCCTCGGCTTGCATTGCCGAATTAGTTCCACCGACAACAGGCACACTAATCAGAAGTGCTAGTAAAATTGCTAACGCACTGCGTCCTCGCATGGTGCGGCCTTATCACCGCAAGGATTTGGACCTTGCTATAATTTTGCATCAGTCAAATCGCTGAAATCCAACTGAACCGCCGCTCTGGGATTTCGCTCTAGTAAGTTTCAGCATATCTCCAAGTTTATCGGGAGCCATCCTAGCAGTACGCATTTCAGAGCCACCCACTCCAGTAATAATAGCCATCACTTTGATAGTGTCGCCAAATCCAGGGTCTTGTCTTGCTCCCCAAATTACGTTTGCATCATCACTTACGTTTGCAGTCATCAGATCAACAACTTGAGATGCATTTTCTAGTGTCATGTATTTTCCACCAGTTACGTGGATAAGCACTCCAGTTGCTCCTGAAATGTCTACATCCAAGAGTGGATGATTTAGTGCTTCATGAACAACCTCTTCTGGGCCACGGTCGCTTTCACCATAGAGCATCATTGTGACTCCGCCGTTTGCCATAATTGCTCTTACATCTGCGAAATCAAGATTAATTAGAGATGGTAGTGTGATTGTTTCTACAATACCCTTGACGATTTCGGCAACCAGCTGGTCCATGATTGAGAAGGCTTCATCCAGAGGTAGATTTGGAACGAAGTGTAGTAATCGGTTATTATCCAAAACAAGTACTGCATCTGCGACTTGTCTTAGGCTTTCTAATCCTTCAAGAGCCCGCTTCATTCTTTGTCTTCTCTCAACGTGGAATGGAGTTGTAACAATTCCCACCACAAGTGCTCCTGCTTTTTTTGCTTCATCTGCAACAATCGGACAGATACCAGTTCCAGAACCTCCACCCAGACCACTTGCGATGAATACTAAATCAGCACCGTTTACTATTCGTTGAATCATTTCTCTTCCTGCTTCCGCACATCTGCGTCCTGTACTTGGATCTCCACCCGCTCCTAGGCCTCTTGTTATGTGTCTACCAACCAGTAATTTTTGTAGTGCCCTAGTATGATCTAAGTGTTGTTTGTCGGTATTTATTGCCACAGTAATAGCGCCCTCAACACCAAGGTGCGTGATGCGGTTAAGGGTATTGTTACCCGAGCCCCCACATCCCACGATTAGAATTCGCGGATTCGGCACACCGAAGCCTCCCATGTCTTCATCCAGTAGTGCAGTCGAGCCCTTTCCAACAGCCTCCTGCGCAAGTGAAGCCACCATATCATTCAGCGATTGGTCAGCATGTCTAGTTGTGCGTGTTGCATCGGGCCCCATCCCTTACGCCTCCGAGAAAAACAAGGCTGTTCATTTCACTATTAACCGTGATGCTCGCGAGACTCAGTCGCGAGCCGGTTTTGCGACCCTAATTTGACAGCCATTTCGGTCTGAAGAATTGATATACGCGAGGCTGGTCGCAGGCATTGCCTCGCTTAGCTCAGTTGGTAGAGCACCTGGCTGTAGTTGGAAGAATCCAAACGTCTCAGCAGACACCAGGGTGTCCCCAGTTCAAGTCTGGGAGCGGGGACCACTTTAGATATCTAATCAGGATTGTTTTTATCGTAATTCTTGCCTCAAACAAGGATGATAGCAAACTTATTTTTGCACGCGACATAATGCTGAGGTGGAAATGCACTGTCGTAACCAAACCTTTGGTTCCGTTGCATGTGGACTTATCTAGTCTACACTGTAATGCATAATCTCACAATCAACACACTGATCGATATTTTTCATACCGATACCTTGTAATCGACCACATCGAAGACAGTAACTCGGGTTGCTAATACGCACATGTACATTCATGGTTTTCACAAGGTATATGTATGTGTTTACTGTTTTGAAGGGTTGTTCTTTCCTTTGCTCGTGTTTGCTGTACTGAAAGGAATAAAATATGCAAAAAAATTAGCAAAAAATGGACTTGATTTTGAAATTAGTATAAATTCGGTGTAAGACGATGTCCGGCATCTGAATTTTCGTAATTGGATTTAATTACTTTTTACTAAGTGGTTTGACCATGCGAGCAGGTGCTGTTGGTGTTGTATTATTACTCCTAATGTCAACATGTTTAGCAGGTTGTTTGAAAGATTCAAAAACCGATTCTGATTCTGTTACAGAATCGGTGGTAGAGGAGCCATGTAGCGGACCAAGCGAGTATGATGACGCAGACATGGATGGGTTGTGTGATGAAATCGAATTGATATTGAATACGGATAGATACAATCCCGATTCTGATTTAGATACTGCTCCGGATGGTTGGGAATATGAGAATGGGTTCGATCCTCTAAATCAGAGTGATGAAGCAGCCCTTGTATACTGTATTTGGGATGGAGGTTTCTGGGTCGAGGATAGACAGTTTTGTGATTATGAACGACGTGTAAATGATTCACAAAATAATAGTGATGAATCTAGTGATAGAGATGATAATTCCTCAGTAATGAACAAGGAAAATTGTTTGCGAAGAGACGGCATTTGGATTGAGGAGAGAGCATACTGCGATTTAGACGGTTCAACTTCTGACGATAGAGAGAATGAATCATCAGAAATATCTCGAGAGGATTGTGAACGCCGTGGTGGTACGTATTATGAGGAGCAGGAGTCTTGTGAATTTAGGGAAGACAGTGATGATAATTCTTCAAGGGTGACACAAGATGAATGTGAACAGAGAGGTGGCACTTGGACCGAATCCCCGGACAGAGAGGGAGAATACTACTGCGATGAAACCGGATTAGAGGAAGAGCGAGATGACGAACATGACAATAGCACAGGTAGTGGTGTCGGTAATGAGTCAACAAGTGAAGCAGGCAATAACACGAATGACCAATTGGATAATGATACCAGTGGAAATACTGGAAACCAATCTGGAAACGAGTCTGCGGGTAATACATCCCGCACGTACAATGTACTGTACATTGGTCACAGTTTTGGTCGACCTTTTGCACAGCAAATGGAGCAATTGTCTGCATTAGCCGGGATTGATCACAACCAGATTATCGAATTCAGTGGCGGTAGTTCGGGAGCCCCAGATATGCTCTGGGATGACGATAGACATAGGGAGAATATAAAGGAGATTTTAGATGGGGGAAATATCGATGTTCTGATTATGATTTGTTGTTCTGCTGGCTTCATCAATAACGCTGGCACCAGTGATGATGAGGCCGTTTGGAATTTCACTGAGTATGCACTGGAGCAAAACCCACAGACCCGAATTGGACTAGCAATGCCATGGTCAGATTTCCCACAGTCATACGATGATGCCGAGGAACATAGGAATAGAACGGATATGGCCTACCCCCTTTGGGAACAAATGGCTTCTCGTTTGAGTTCTGATTTTGGCGGCGCAGACGTTTTCACGTTCTATCATGGTGCAGCAACATACGAGTTAAGAGAACTATTTGAGGCTGGAAATCTGAGTGATGTTGACCAGCTCCGTGGTCCTACAGCAACATCTCTATTTACAGATCAAAAAGGTCATGCAGCACAGATTTTGATTGACACAGGAGCTTTGATTTGGCTAGCAGCAATACATGGAGTAGACCCAATGGACCTGCCTGAATATGAAGAATATGAATTAGATATTCGTATGGTTGCTAAGGGCATTATAGATAGATACAGTCATCCTTGATTTGGTGTAATTGTAGACTTTTCCTCGACAATTTCACGGATACAGCCTTGAATGTAACCAATTATCACCATCTCTTGTGAAAACTATCCGTTCGTGCAGTCTAAACGGCTTTCCTAACCAGAATTCAATTTTCCTAATCGAGATTGTAAATCCCCCCCAAAAATCAGGAAGTGGTATCTCTCTGTCAGCGAATTTTTTCTGTTTATCTTCGAACCTTTTGTGTAGCGATTCTATCGATTCTAGATGCTGGCTTTGTTTTGAAGCCCAAGCTGCAATTTGACTTTTCCTTGGCCGTGAATCGAAATATGCCTGTACGATATCTCTATTCATTTCTTTAGCGGTACCCTCCACACGTATTTGTCGGTCCATTGTTGGCCACCATAATGTTGCAGAGATGTTAGGGTTTGCTATAATTTCTTTCGATTTGTCACTACTTAGATTAGTAAAAAACCCTATTTCACTCGTGGTCAAGTGCCGCATTAACACCATCCTGTTTCGTGGTGTGCCTTCACTTCCAACCGTCGCTATATTCATTGCATCGGCTTTCTCTAGACCCATACTTTTTGCATCATCTAGCCAATAACGAACAAGTTCCAACGGATTGCTCATAATATCCAAGTCGAATTGACCATCGGTCTTTTTGTTCGTAATTACATCATTCTCTAAGGAAGGGTTATTGTTTGATTTCCGATTCATTTATTTTCACCCAATTAAAGTACCGTCTAAACAGGTTTGCAGAGTATTACTGACTGTTTTACCCTAAATCGAAATATAGAGGGTTGTTTAAGGGTAGAGTATGAAGGGGCGTTTTTCAGCAATTTGCATGACCGCCGTGATGATGTTTACAATGGTTGGTGCTCCACTTGTTGCGAGTGGTGAATCGATAGAGGATACAACCCAAAAAGTTGAACAAATATCCATATCAGAGCCACGTGATTATCCAAATGGATGGACCCATAGGCCTGTTGTAGAGGTGTTTACCTCACTATCTTGTTCACCATGTATGTCCAATTCTGAACCTCAAGTTATCAGCATGCATGAGGCTCTAAAACAAGATAATTCACAACCGTATACGATCGTTACATTCCATCAAACCAATGGCGGAGCAGGTGACGATCCAACTGCAAGTCAAGAAGCAAAGGACCGCTACAGCTACTACTCTCCAATTGGTACTCCGGATGGTGAAATTGATGGAGGATATATACAGAGTCAGGATTTGATGGCTTCTGTTGAAGAGGCAGGACAGCGTGATGTGGCACCTACGACACTCAATGTTACACAAACCTACAATGGTGAGGGAGCGTTCACAGTAACTGCTACTTTGGTCTACTTGGGTGAAGGTTTCAATCCAGATCTGACCGATCCTACCGGAATTCCACAGGATGTTCTAGACGGGGATACTTTGGATTACGAAATTCAACTCTTTATGATTGAGCATGATGTTTATGCATTCTCTTCCGAGCATGGTGGAATGGTTGTAACTCCGATGGTTTACAGAGGAAATGCAGGACAACCTGCAACCGGTAGCTTAAACGCTGGTGAAGAGGCTGTCATCTTGGCAGAATGGGCAATACCCTCTGAAATTGAACATCCAAGTGGGCACGCAACACCCGGCGTTAAGCCAATGGACCCGATGATAATTCCAGGTAATATCGAAGTAGTTGCGGTAGTGTATGACCAAAATGACGAGTCTAAATCATCGTCTCCAAATCCAAAACAGGGATTGATCCGTGCAATAAACTCTGCAACGCCTCGCTCCACTGCATATGATGCAGAAAATGAAATGCCAACAGTTATGCAAATCGATGAGACCATCTCAGAGGGCAATGCCAACATAATGGCGTTCTTTGACGATGAGGATGGCATCGGGACTGCTTCAGTGTTTTACAACTATGAGAGCTCCAACTACACCGGAGAGTGGTATAGTCAAAATCTAGAGATACAAGGTTCTGAAATCTGTGATGAGCAAGGCGTATGTTACGCATACGGTGACGCAACAGGAATCGGTTCAATTCCAGCGGTC
>Ga0163109_10003494_pt1 | contig 12016 bp, 12 predicted proteins | sample CRUFie1St13metaG_FD_108704 | JGI IMG/M metagenome (GOLD analysis project Ga0163109, IMG submission 108704) | Marine microbial communities from the Costa Rica Dome - CRUD Field 142mm St13 metaG | ecosystem: Environmental > Aquatic > Marine > Oceanic > Photic zone | place: Costa Rica: the Eastern... | reverse complement strand
GCAACATCTGATGGCTATGACATGGTGGCGCCATCCGGAGAAGGCGGTGCACGCGCGATGCGCATGGCAATCAGCGGGCTGCCCGGAAAAGTGGATTACCTCAATACTCACGGAACCAGCACCCCGGCCGGCGACGTGTCGGAACTCCATGCGATTAGAGAAGTATTTGGCGATCAAGCCCCCATCATCAATTCCACCAAATCACTGACCGGGCACTCTCTTGGAGCAGCCGGATCTCAGGAGGCCATTTATTCTCTGCTGATGATGCAGGGCAATTTCATTGCAGCCTCGGCGAATATCTATAATCTTGACGAGGCTGCTGCAGGTCTGCCGATCGCCATCGATAAACAGAAGAACATCGAGCTCAACCGGGTCATGTCAAACAGCTTTGGCTTCGGTGGCACCAATGCCTGCCTGGTGTTCGACCGCTATCGGGCCTAAGCCAACACCGTTAACTAAAACTACAGGCAGGCAGCTTGCAAATGACAAAACCTAGTAATCCAATTATTGCCGCTTTCCTATGTCTGGCAGCTGCGCTGTGCGCCACGACTTCTTCGGCACAACTTGAACTGCGCGGCAACCGCTCTCTGGCTGAAGCACTCTCAGATCAGCCGGAACCGCTGCCCCTGGAGCAGGCCTTTCCATTTTTTGTCAGCACAATAAGTCCAGGCAAATACCGAGTGACCTGGGAGCCAGCATCCGGTCACTATCTTTATCAACACGCTTTTTCCTTCGCGCAGGCAACAGTCAACGCCAGCGAAGAAATTGAGTTGGAATATGCGCTGCCGGACGGCCTGAACAAGAGCGACAAATTTTTTGGAGATATTGTTGCCTACTACGATCCGGTCTCGGTCGAGCTTCAGCTGAATACGGTCCCCGGCCCCGATGCCGCATTGGTAATCGAATACCAAGGCTGTGCGGACTGGGGTTTTTGCTACCCGCCGCAGAAAACTCGCTATCCGCTGATCCCCTGACCCGAAGAAGAAAAACCGGCGGGATAGTCAATTTGGCGTCGAAAACCCGTGAAATGCCACCCATTTTCTGACAAAATGCGCGAACTTTGAGCAACGGGCCGGAATGATCTTGCCCGACTCAACCAGATACCGAACTAAGCAGACATTAAGTAGACAGAGATGGCTAAAATTCTGGTTTTACATGGTCCCAACCTGAATCTTCTCGGACAGCGAGAGCCGCTGATCTATGGCTCTGATTCCCTGCAGGACATCAATGACCTCTTGCAGGAGCAGTGCGCCGCAGCAGGCCATGAACTCGACACCTTGCAAAGCAACTCCGAGGGGCTTCTCATCGACCGGGTGCAACAGGCCAGAACTGACGGTACCGCCTTTATGGTGGTTAACTTTGGCGGCTTCACCCACACCAGTATTGCTCTCAGAGATGCCATGCTGGCGGCTGAGATTCCCTGTATCGAAGTGCATCTGTCCAATCTGCATAAGCGGGAAGCATTTCGTCACCACTCCTACTTTGCAGACATCGCTGTCGGCAGTATCGTGGGACTGGGAGCACAGGGTTACGAGCTCGCGCTCCAGGCAGCATTTGAGCGACTGTCGGGCTAACAATTTTCTTGAGCATAACTTCAGTTTTATCCCCGGGACACTTTCATGGACATTCGGAAGGTAAAAAAACTCATCGAGCTGTTGGAAACCTCTGACATCGCGGAAATCGAAATCAAAGAAGGAGAGGAAGCGGTTCGTATCAGCCGAAACTCCAGCGTCACGACTACCGTTATGGCACCGGCCGCAGCCCACGTCGCTGCGCCAGCACCTAGCCCCGCCGCACCCGCAGCGGCTGGAGACAAGCCAACGCCGCAAGCTACCTCCGGCCATGTTGTGAGCTCTCCGATGGTTGGGACTTTCTATCGCTCTCCCTCCCCCTCTTCTCCTCCCTTCGTCGAAGTGGGAACACATGTAAAGGCCGGCGATGTGGTTTGCATTGTCGAAGCCATGAAGATGATGAACCAGATTGAAGCGGAGAAAGCGGGCATCATTGAGGCGATTCTGGTGAAGGACGGCGAACCGGTAGAGTTCGACCAACCCTTGGTCACTATCGTCTGAGCCGGAAGCCAATCCATCTTTATTGTTGTACCACACTGAGAATCAGAGCAAGAGCGAATGCTGGATAAAATACTCATAGCCAATCGTGGCGAGATCGCCCTGCGCGTGCTGCGCGCCTGCAAAGAACTGAGTATCCGAACTGTTGCCGTACACTCCACTGCCGACCGCGATCTGATGCATGTTCGATTGTCTGATGAATCTGTTTGTATCGGACCGCCGAGCGCCTCGGAAAGCTACCTCAACGTCCCGGCAATCATCGCTGCCATGGAGTTAACCGACGCCAACGGCGTGCATCCCGGCTATGGCTTTTTATCGGAAAACGCGGATTTCGCCGAGCAGGTTGAAAACAGCGGGTTTATCTTCATCGGGCCAACCGCAGAAACCATCAGGATGATGGGAGACAAAGTCTCAGCCATCGACGTGATGCGTGACGCAGGCGTTCCCACAGTACCGGGCTCAAATGGCCCTCTGGACGATAATCACGATCGTACCCTGGCGCTAGCCAAGGAAATCGGCTATCCGGTTATCATCAAAGCAGCAGCTGGCGGTGGAGGTCGTGGCATGCGGGTCGTACACAACGAGGCCGCTTTGCTCAAAGCCATTCATGTCACCCAGACCGAAGCCAAATCCTTCTTTGGTGATGGCACAGTATATCTTGAGAAGTTTTTGGAAAATCCCCGCCACGTTGAGATTCAGGTCATTGGCGACGGCAAGGGCGAAGCCATCTGTCTCGGGGACAGAGACTGCTCACTCCAGCGCCGACATCAGAAAGTCATCGAGGAAGCACCCGCTCCTGGGATTCCCGATGAAGTCCGCGAAGCAATTACCAAAACCTGCATACAGGCCTGCAAGAATATGCGCTACCGAGGCGCTGGCACTCTGGAGTTTCTCTATGAAGATGAGCGCTTTTATTTCATTGAGATGAACACCCGCGTGCAGGTCGAGCATCCGGTAACAGAGATGGTAACCGGAATAGATATCGTAAAAGAGCAGCTGCGGGTAGCCAGCGGCCTGCCATTGAGCGTCAAGCAGGAAGACGTCACCATCAAGGGCCATTCTTTCGAATGTCGGATCAATGCAGAAGACCCGACAAGCTTCCTGCCAAGCCCGGGTAAAGTTAAACTGTTCCACGCCCCCGGCGGTCCCGGCGTTAGGGTGGATTCACATCTCTACTCAGGCTATTCGGTACCACCCTTCTACGACTCACTGGTTGCAAAACTCATTTCCTATGGCGACTCGCGAGAGCAAGCCCTCGTCCGCATGCAAATCGCGCTTGATGAGCTACTCATTGACGGTATTCGCAGCAATACGCCTCTGCACCGTGATCTGGTCAGAGACAGCGAATTTCAGAAGGGCGGGGTAAACATCCATTATCTGGAACAGAAACTCGAGTCCTGATACGCAGAGCACCTGCCCAATCCGATGTGGCAACAAATACAGATGACAGTCAGCGCCGAGCATTGCCCGGAACTTGAAGCACTGATGCTGGAAGCAGGTGCCAGCTCCGTCACCATAATGGATGCTGAAGACCAGCCTGTTTTTCAGAGGGAGCCGGGAGAGACACCGCTCTGGGGAACCTCCTCTCTGATGGGCCTGTTTCACCTGGAACTAAATCTGCAGGCCCTGCTCGCAACTTTACAGTTCCATCCTCGGGTATTGAATCGCGATTCGCTGCAAATTGAGCTATTAAAAGAGCAGGAGTGGGAACGGGCCTGGATGGATGATTTTGCGCCAAAACAATTCGGTAAACGCCTGTGGATCTGTCCCAGCTGGCAATCGCCACCGGAGCCTGAGGCAGTCAATATTCTTCTTGATCCGGGGCTGGCCTTCGGCACCGGCAGTCATGCCACAACCGCTCTGTGCCTGCGCTGGCTGGAACAAGCCAACCTAGAGGACAAAACAGTGATTGACTATGGATGTGGCTCAGGAATACTTGCAATCGCTTCAGCACTGCTGGGTGCTGACAGAATCCACGCAGTGGATAGTGACCCACAAGCCATCGCCGCGACCGTCGACAACAGTTCACGCAACAATATCCCCTTGCATAAAATCACGGCTTGTCTGCCGGAAGCACTGCCGAAACTGCAGGCCGATTTTTTACTGGCAAACATTCTCGCCGAACCTCTGCACGAACTTGCCGATCACTTTGCCACTCTGCTTAAACCGGAAGGCAAGATCGTGCTCTCGGGGATTCTTGAAGGACAGACAGAGTCTCTGATCGCGCGTTACGGACGTTGGTTTAGCCTCAACAAACGGGTGACTGAAGACGGCTGGGTGAGGCTAAGCGGCTCCCGCAGGGCGTGATGATCGGCGGTTAATCACCTAGAATTCCAGACATATTCTGCGCATTGATTCGCATTACCCGGCAGTGCTCGCTGCGCTGACCGGGAAGGCCTTTACAAATCAGCGCAACACCAGACTAACTGACCGGATTAGTTTTCCCGAACATGGCATTTCACATTACCCAATGTCCGTGCTGTAGCTCGACTTTCAGCATAAGCGCTCAACTGCTGAACGCGGCGAACGGCAAAGTCCGCTGCGGCGCCTGCCTTTCTGTCTTCCTCGCAGAGCAACAACTCGTTGACAGCGAACCGGTGCCAGACGGCAGCGAATCCAATGACTCCGTGTTTATCGGCCACGCGCCTGAAGACTACTTTGATCCTGCGAGCTTCCTGACCCGCGAAGCACTACAGCAACAGTCAATAAACAGCCGGGCAGCAACTGAAGAGCCGAAAGTGACAGGGAACATTGAAGCTAAACGCTGCTCAACATCAATGCCGGCAGTGTCGCAGTCATCGGACAGTCAAGAGTCAGATGAAGAGTGCCGGTCAGCAACGGACCTCGCAGCCGAAGCAGGCTTAGAGAAAGACCGCACGAGGCCGAGAAAGACCTCAGCAATGCCGGCGGAACAGACGAATCACAACAGACAGGGACGCGAATTGCCGGATAAGCTGCCGCCCGACCGCAAGAGCGCACTCGAAGCCCTGCAGAGCGCCTTACATCGAGGATCAGAAAGCGACCCTGCAAATAAATTCCGACCCGATCAACAGCCTTCCCGCATAGACATGGAAACCGCTCAGCCTGCCATTGCACAGCGCGACGCAGCGTTGAACGCACTGGATTCATTCAGGTCAAAACCGCGAGACAGCCTCGACAGCACTCGACAACGAGCCAAAGCTGATGACATTGGGCGGTACCCGGAAGTCTATCGCAGCAATAAGGGTCCGCTCCCAGACACGGTATCTGAGAGCGCCAAAAAGCCGGCAGACGCTGAGACAGCCGGCTCATCTGCTGAAAAGAAAACCTTCAGCCGAGCCCGGCAGGCACCGGCAGTGCCCGAACCACCAGAAGTATCGAAAGCACAGCATGCTGAGCCAGCCACCCATGACCCCTCACCGAAAGAAGCTGACAACGGCATAGCCTGCAACCAAGAGGAACCGGACCCTGACGGTGGCCCGGTCAAGACCTCTCTGATACCGGAAAAATTGCAGCACGCCGACGCAGCGATTAAGCCTTTTTCCGATGCCGTGACGGAACAGAAAGCTGACGACCAACACAGCAGCAGGGCAATTCGGGCTCGAGCGCTAAAAATGGAGCTCATAGATGAGCAGGCGCCGGAGCAGTTTGCTACTGAAAATTTGGCAAGCCTGCAAGCCGTTGCTACGTCAATTGAACTGCACAGTGTTTCCCACACACGCTGGAGGAGAACACTGACCTTGCTCCTGAGCGCCGGGCTGCTTGGCATAAGTCTCGCCGGACAACATCTGTGGCGAAATCAGGAACACTACAGCCAGCAGACTCGTTGGCGTCCACTGCTGGAGTGGGTCTGCGTCAACTCCGGCTGCGATCTGCCACTTTACGAAGATTTAGCGGCAATCGAACCTTCCAACCTCTCCGTCAGCAGTCATCCCAATCGTGCTAACGTCATCATGGTTCAGGTGCAGATACGCAACACAGCGCCGTTTGAGCAGGCGTTCCCGGTCATGATTGTGGGTTTTAACACAGCAAACAATGACCTGATTGCACTGAGAGAGTTTTCACCGGCGGAATACCTGCACGGCGAGCTTCCAGACTCAGCCACGATGCCCGTGATGGCACCCGTGCCGATATTTCTGGAACTGATGGACCCCGGGGAGGATGCGGTAAATTACACGCTGGCTTTTCGGCGCTCCTGATCGGCAACAGTTGCTCAAACCCCAGGCTGCGCTGTTCAAGATCGAGCTCGTTGCTACAGGACAGGCCCCAGTGCTACTACCTCCAATACCGCCACCCCCAGACCTCTTTCCTCCTACGAACGGCGCGCGTATCATTGCAAAATCGCTTGCTCGGTCACGACCTTACTGATTAGCAAGCCGCACCGAGATTCCTCATGAAAGATATAGGTCCATACCAGCTTAAGAATAATCTGTTCCTTGCGCCGATGGTCGGTGTCAGTGATACACCATTTCGCGAGATTTGTAGCGAGCAAGGCGCAGGCCTGACTGTTGGGGAAATGCTGACCTGCAACAAGGATCTGTGGCACAACGAACGCAACCGGCTGAAACAAATTAAGCCCTGCATAAAAGGCCCCCAGGTGGTACAGATTGCAGGCTCTGATCCTACCCTGATGGCAGAGGCCGCTCAGCTCAATGAAGCCATGGGAGCCAATGCCATTGATATCAATATGGGCTGTCCCGCCAAAAAAGTGCTTAGAAAAGCAGCTGGGTCTGCCTTGCTCAAGGACACAGGCTTGGTTGAATCAATTCTCAAAGCGGTAGTCAGTTCGGTGAATATTCCCGTCACCCTGAAAATCCGCACCGGCTGGTGTCCTGAAACACGCAATGGACCCTTAGTGGCCCGAATTGCCGAGGATGCTGGCGTCCAACTCCTGACGGTACACGGACGCACACGTGCCGATCGTTTTAAAGGCGAAGCGGAATACGACACGATTGCCAAGATTAAAGAGGCAGTCACGATACCGATCATTGCCAACGGGGATATTGACACACCACAAAAAGCCGCACGTGTTTTAGCCTACACTCAAGCCGACGGCGTAATGATCGGGCGTGCAGCTCAGGGACGGCCCTGGCTGTTCAATGAAATTGCCTACTATCTGGAAACCGGCGCAGACAACTTTGTTACTTCTATTCCCGAAAAAGCCAGGGTAATTCGGTCTCATTTAAAAAAAATGCACACTTTCTATGGCAATGTAAAAGGGGTGTGGTACGCTCGTAAGCATGTCGCAGGGTACGTCGGCTGTTTACCGTCGGCTAAAGAATTTATGATCGCATTCAACGCCTCTGAGACGGGACAGCAGCAATTAGAACTCATCGAACACTACTTTGATTGCCTGATGCAGGAAAGAGACGGAGCCATCGCCGCATGAACAAATTGGTCGAAGCAAATGCGTTATCAAGTTTCGTCCTATCAGATACCGGTAAGCGCATCAGCCAGTCGCCTCAGCCCCATGAGACTCCTGCTCAGGAATCTTCGCTGCGCAGCCAGGTTGAAAGATCTCTGCAACGCTATTTTAAGCAGCTTGATAATGAACCGGTCACAGATTTACACCGTCTGGTGATGTCGGAAGTGGAAGCGCCTTTGCTTGAGGCCGTCATGCGCTATACCGGTAACAATCAAAGCAAGGCTTCTATCATGCTGGGTTTGAACCGTGGTACTCTGCGCACAAAACTGAAACTCTACGGCATGCTGTAACGCACAGTTAAGCCAACCTACCGCTAACCAACTTAGATCAACATAAGCTATGAGCACAGATGACTCTGTAGCCGTTCGTCGGGCGCTAATCAGCGTTTCCGACAAGACCGGCATCGCGGAATTTGCCAAATCACTTCATGCCCTGAACATCGAAATACTGTCCACCGGAGGAACCTATCGACTTTTTAAAGAGTCGGGCATCCCGGCTGTGGAGATCTCCGACTACACCGGCTTCCCGGAAATGATGGACGGTCGAGTGAAAACTCTTCACCCAAAGGTACACGGCGGGATCCTGGCCAGACGGGGTCAGGACGAAGCAGTCATGTCCGAGCATGATATTCCGCCGATAGACCTGGTTGTGGTGAATCTGTATCCATTCGAGGCCACTGTGGCTGATCCTGATTGTAACCTACCGAGAGCAATAGAAAACATCGATATCGGTGGACCCACCATGCTTCGCGCTGCGGCCAAAAACAACCGGTTCGTAGCGGTCGTGGTCAATCCCGAGGACTACGCGCCATTACTGAATCAGCTGGAAAACAACGCGTGCTGCCTCAACCAGACAACCCGCTTTGATCTCGCCGTCAAAACCTACGAACACACGGCAGCCTACGACGGTGCCATTGCCAATTATCTCGGCGCACGAAAGGCTGACGGCGCATCTCATGAATCACCTTACCCCCGCACGATTAGCAGTCAGTTCCTCAAAAAGCAAGATATGAGATACGGCGAAAATCCCCACCAAAGCGCCGCATTTTACGTGGAGCGCGAGCCCGCCGAAGCCAGTGTAGGCACTGCCATCCAGCTCCAAGGGAAAGCGCTCTCTTACAACAATATTGCAGACACCGATGCAGCACTGGAGTGCGTTAAGAGTTTTTCCGCGCCAGCATGCGTTATTGTCAAACATGCAAACCCCTGTGGGGTTGCGATCGCCGCCAGCACTCTCGAAGCGTATAAACTGGCGTTCCAGACCGATCCCACCTCAGCCTTTGGTGGCATCATCGCGCTGAACCGCGAACTTGACGAGGGTACGGCCCAACGCATTACTGAGCAGCAGTTCACTGAGGTCATTATCGCGCCGAGCGTTTCGCAGGCCGCGCTGGCAGTGACTGGCGAAAAGAAAAACGTCCGCGTCTTGAGTTGCGGCCAATGGCAGCAGGACCGCACGTCAGAGCAGGACTACAAACGAGTAAATGGCGGCCTGCTGGTTCAGGACCGAGACATTCACCAGATCAGCGAATCGGATCTGACTGTCGTCAGCAAGCGCCAGCCTGATGCCGCCGAAATTCAGGACCTAATGTTTGCCTGGTCCGTTGCTCAGTACGTTAAATCCAATGCCATTGTTTACTGCAAGAACCAGCAGACCATCGGGATTGGCGCCGGCCAGATGAGTAGAGTCTACAGCGCCAAAATTGCCGGCATTAAAGCGGCAGACGAAGGACTGGAGGTGCCGGGCTCTGTAATGGCTTCTGACGCCTTCTTCCCCTTCAGAGACGGCATTGACGCTGCGGCGGCGGCAGGCATCACTGCCGTCATTCAGCCCGGAGGATCTGTGCGGGATGATGAAGTAATAGCCGCTGCCGATGAAGCCGGCATGGCCATGGTCTTCACGGGCATTCGACACTTCAGACACTAACGGCGCGAGCAAAGGGCGCGCGCGAACTCTTCAATCACGGAACCCTGCCATTATGAACATTCTTGTGATCGGCTCTGGCGGCAGAGAGCATGCTCTAGCCTGGAAATGTGCACAAGCAAACCACGTGACTCATGTCTATGTTGCTCCCGGCAACGCTGGCACCAGTCTCGAGCCGAAAGTAAAAAATATCACTATAGATGTCCTCGACTTCCCCGCGCTAGCGCAGTTTGTCGAAGAGAATCAGATAAACCTGACCATTGTGGGACCAGAGGCTCCTTTGGTAGAGGGTATAGTTGATTTTTTTCAGGAGAAGGGACTGGCCTGTTTTGGCCCGTCACGGACCGCCGCCCAGCTGGAAGGCTCGAAAGCTTTTACCAAGGAATTCCTGAAACGCCACAGCATTCCGACCGCTGCCTTTCAAACCTTCACTAACACTGCCGCTGCCATAGCCTATGTGCGGACTCGCGGAGCGCCAATTGTGATTAAGGCAGACGGACTGGCAGCTGGCAAAGGCGTGATTGTTGCGGAAACTGAAGTGCAAGCTATTGCTGCCGTCGAAGACATGCTTCAGGGTAATAAGTATGGCGATGCCGGCCACCGCGTGGTCATCGAGGATTTCCTTGTCGGCGAGGAAGCCAGCTTCATCGCCATGGTAGATGGCGAGAATATTCTGCCGATGGCAACCTCTCAGGACCATAAGGCGAGGGACAATGGTGACAAAGGACCCAACACCGGAGGCATGGGCGCCTATTCACCGGCACCCGTGGTCACTGACTCTGTTCATGAGCGGATCATGGAACAAGTCATTCGCCCGACCGTCGCAGGCATGATCAGTGACGGCCATCCGTACATCGGGTTTCTCTACGCAGGACTTATGATTGACCGGGATGGCAACCCCAGCGTAGTGGAATTTAACTGCCGCTTTGGAGATCCGGAAGCCCAGCCGGTCATGATGCGGATGCAGTCTGACCTGACTGAGCTTTGCCAGCTGGCTCTGGCCGGCCAGCTTGACTCAGCAAAGGCACACTGGGATGAACGTCCTGCTGTGGGGATCGTTCTAGCGGCTGGGGGCTATCCTGACAGTTATCACAAGGGCGCTGTTATACAGGGGCTTGATGCACAGCACAGCGACTCACAGAAGATCTTCCACGCCGGCACGCGGGAAGAAAACGGTCAGGTGCTGACCCACGGAGGTCGCGTACTCTGCGCCGCTGCTCTAGGACAATCAGTGGCTGCAGCCCAGCATTCCGCCTATGAACTGGCTGCCGGCGTAAGCTGGGAAAATATCTACTTCCGCACAGATATTGCTTATCGGGCGATAGCGCGAGAGAATGAATAGATGGTCAAACGCCCTTTAAACTTCCTTGACAACGCTCTGGTTCAGTTTGATCAGGCGTGACGCACCTGAGTAGCGGGCCGCACCCGAGCACAGCTGCCCTCTCCCGCCAGCTCAGTGGAACACCCGGAGCTGTCAGAAGCTGAGCGCCAACATGCCGCAGGCCTAATGCGTATCAATCACACCGGAGAAGTGTGTGCTCAGGCGCTTTATGCGGGACAGGCCAGCACGGCCAAGCTTGACCAGGTTCGAGACTCCATGGAAAAGGCCGCCGCCGAGGAAAGAGATCACCTTGCCTGGTGCGAAACGCGGCTGTCGGAACTCCAGAGCCAGCCTTCCCTGCTTAACCCTCTCTGGTACGCCATGTCATTCGGACTGGGCGCGGCGGCAGGGCTGGCGGGAGACAAATGGAGCCTGGGCTTTGTGGCCGAAACTGAAAAACAAGTATGCGAGCATTTGGAGACCCACCTGGAAAAGCTCCCAGAAGAGGACCACCGCAGTAAAGCCGTGCTGACTCAGATGATTCAGGATGAACGTCACCATGGCGAAACTGCAGAGCAGGCCGGCGGTGCACCACTACCGCTGCCCGTCAGGCAAGCCATGCTCGGCATGTCGCGAATCATGAAGCGAACCACCTACAGGGTGTGAGCAGGCGGCAGGGCTATCAGCCGCTCTGGCTAGACCTCGACTATTACGAAATCATGGGTGATCTTGACACCGCCATTTTTCAGCATAATTGATGCGGAACAGTACTTGTCCGCCGACAGTTCAACCGCACGCTTTACCTGCGCCTCATTGAGTGCCTTTCCCGTCACCACAAAATGCAGGTGAATGGACTCAAACACAGCAGGAGTCGCATCAACTCTGGAGGCTTCGATTTCTGCCTCACAGGCAGTGACTTCCTGACGCGCCTTCTTCAGGATGGTCACCACATCATAGGATGAGCAACTGCCTACGCTCAGCGCCATCAGTTCCATAGGACGCATGCCCAGGTTACGCCCGCCGCTTTCGGGCGCCCCATCCAGCACGATGCCGTGCCCGGAGCCGGACTCCGCCACAAACATGACATCTTGAACCCATTTGATTCTTCCTTTCATTCAACGTCTCCGATAATTTATTCTGAATAGCCACACGGCGACAGGCGCCACAGGCTAGTCGGCGGGGAACAGCTCCCGGAGTTTGGCACCTGGCTGTTCTGATCGCATCAGCGATTCACCGATGAGAAAACCGAAAATACCGTTTCTGTGCATCAGAGCAACGTCTTCCGGGCTGTGGATTCCG
>Ga0163109_10003493_pt1 | contig 12017 bp, 11 predicted proteins | sample CRUFie1St13metaG_FD_108704 | JGI IMG/M metagenome (GOLD analysis project Ga0163109, IMG submission 108704) | Marine microbial communities from the Costa Rica Dome - CRUD Field 142mm St13 metaG | ecosystem: Environmental > Aquatic > Marine > Oceanic > Photic zone | place: Costa Rica: the Eastern... | reverse complement strand
GCCTGCCACCAGTGGAGAAAACAAATTAGATGGCATTTTTTCTGGATTCCTCCCGCCGTCTTTGCAATTTACCTCACCCTCACAATGACCCGTTAATAAGATAGTTGGGTTTAATTCAGAACTTTTACGAATCTAAACAAAAATGAAGAGCGCATACGAACTAGCAATGGAACGCCTGAAGGCAAAGGACGAACCGGGTCGCAAGGAACTCACAGAGGAACAAAAAGTAGAAATTGCAAAGGTAAACGAGAAGTTCACCGCAAAAGCTGCAGAACGTGAAATCTTTCTTAAAAAACAAATCAATGAAGCGGAGATGGGAGGCAATTTAGAAGAGGTTGAATCTCTTCGGAGACAACTCCGTAGCGAATTGAGTGTAATTGAAGAGGATAAAGAGGCTGCTAAACAGGCAATTCGGGACTCGAATTAGCAGTCATAGGAAAGAGCTATCTTCTAGGGATTATTATTTCAGCAGAAATAACTCGAAAAAGTCCCACTATTCCAAATTCAGGCGAATAGTTCTTCCCTGGATGATCGGTTCATTACCTTTTGGGTTTTCTTCAAGAGGACCGGTAAGAATAACGTCCTTCTTAACGTAATTGAGAATGTTGCCAACCTTGATGTCTTCGACACGGACGTAGGCGATTCGCTTACCATTGGCATCTACAAGTTGGAAGTTGGTGGGAATTGTATTACTAGAAGACCGGATACCAGGTCTACGGAAAAAAGGCTTTTTGTAGATGAGACGACCTTCAAACTGACGTGATATCGTAACAGTAGGCTTAATCTCGACCGGAAGCTGTGGAGCAATATGAGGCTGGTCACTTCCCTCTCTGACCTCAAGTGGATCAAGTTCCTGTATTTCCTCGAGAAGCGCAGATGAAACAGGTGCAACAGATTGACGAACAAGTTCTGGGTCAGCTTGTTCCAGTAAATCAAAGGCACTGATTGCTTCTGCTGGCTCTGGTGTAACGACTTCTGCAGCAACAACAGTTTCATTGCTAATCGGTTCAGGAGTGATATGAAGGACTGGCTTGGAATTGCTAGGTCCATCTCCAGATGTTGCAGGTTTGGATCTAGGAACCTCAATCTTTACGGCTACTGGTTCTGGTGATTTTGATACGGATTCAGGGATAAGCTCTGGATTGACTTCCTCAACTACAGTTTCAACCGGAACAATAGCTTCAATTGGCTCGACCAACTCAACCGCTGGGGCGTCGCCTAAAAGAAAGTAGACACTAATTGGCTTGGTCAAAGTAACCTGCGTCCAAGGACCGGGCTTAACGATCTTGACCATCTCCTGACCAGTCGTGGTCGCAAGGAGACTACTATTTGAAGCAGGTCGGACGTACACTTTTGAACCAGGCTTCAAACTGAGTTCTTTCAGAACGTTAACCTGCTCAGTGAATCCAACTTGGGAAACCGCAACTTTGGCTGTATGCCACCCCTTTTCCGCAAGAGCAGCGTTTTCAACAGCCTTGGGTAACATAAGTTCGCTTTCTAGGACGTCCTTAAAGAGGGGTGCCTTGGGATCTGGCTTTAGGAAAACAGAAATTCGAGCATCTAGAATGATAGCACCAGCAAGCAAGGACGCAGTAAACAACCATTTGAATTTTATTCTCATCTTGAGTAATTGGTAGAAGGTTTTTCTGAATGATCAAAGAGTAAATTGATTTCTTTTTCGTTCAATTCCTTTAAAGCACCGACGGGCATTCCACGGATGCGTAGACCTCCAATTTGTATGCGCCTCAGTCTTTCTACTTTATGCCCGAAAGATTCAAGAAGTCTTCTTATCTCACGCTTACGCCCATGACGTAAATGAATTTCAAGTCGCTTGAGCGCATTACCCTTTTGAGAAATTGGAATAACTCGATCAAAGTGGAGAAACTCCCCATCTAGTTCCCTACCCTGAACAAGCTTGGGTAGTATCGTCTCCTCAATAGGATGGCCAAGGTTAACATGATAGACCTTCCGCACAGCGCCTGATGGATGAGCCAACCGGTTTGCAAGATCGCCATCATTTGTAAGAACAATCAACCCCTCACTGTTCTTGTCCAATCGACCTGCAGTAAAGAGCCGTAGTTTGCGAAGGCGACGTGGAAGAATGTCATAGATCGTCTCCTCATGGTGAGGATCTGAATGACTGCAAATAAAGCCCTTGGGTTTGTTTAAAAGGAAGGTTGCACGATTCTCAAAAACATAACCGTTCCTAGCACTAAGGTTCTTACCACGAACAATAATTGTATCATTTTCAGGATTAGCCTTTTGGCCAAGAACAGCAATTCGCCCATTGACCCTAACCTCACCATCTTCAATCAAAGTTTCCGCCTTTCGTCGGGAGCAAAGCCCAGCATCAGCAAGTATTTTCTGCAAACGAACGCCGGATCTTTTGTTAGCGTTTTGCCTATTGGTTGGCATTTTTTTTTAATAAATTAGGATTTGATGTTGAAAAGGAAAAGCGCCTCCCGTTATTCACACTCTTAAAAATGAGCCAAGCGGAAAGCGAACAGGAAGCCCCCACCTTTGACAAGGACAACCCCTTCGCTGCGAAAATCACAGAGAATCGGCTCCTGAACAAGGAGGGTTCTTCAAAAGATACGCGGCATTTTGTCGTAGATATTTCCGGAAGCGGGTTTAAATATACTTGTGGAGACTCCATTGGAATCTATCCAACCAATGATTCAGCCTACGTGGAGAATGTGCTCTCCACTTTAAATTTTACAGGAGATGAAATGGTGGTTGTACCAAAGGTCGATAGGGCGCTGCCACTACGTGCTGCATTAATGCACAAGCTTTCTCTAGCTGGGCCCTCCAAGAACTTCCTTCAGGCTCTATTAGCAAAATGCGGAGAAAATGAACTAGTCGAAGCGCGCAGATATTTAGAACTTGGTTCCCGCAAGGAACTGATGGCCTATCTTGAACAGCGGGAGTTAATCGATTTCTTTGAAGAAATCCCATCAGCACGGTGGGGACCCCAGGAATTGGTAAATCTGATGAAGCGTCTAGTACCGAGGCTCTATTCAATTGCCTCATCCCCAACCCTCCATCCTAATGACGTCCACCTAACTGTGGCAATTGTCCGGTACCAGACCAACGGTCGTGACCGTAATGGAGTTTGTACCACATACATGACAGATCGCGTTAAGCTCGATGACCCCTCAGTACCTATATTCATTGCATCATCGCATTTTGGGCTTCCTGAAGATATGGGCAAAGACGTCATAATGGTAGGGCCAGGTACAGGCATAGCCCCCTTCCGAGCATTCCTTCAAGAACGTGACACAAGAAATGACTTTGGACGAAACTGGCTCTTCTTCGGAGACCAACATGCATCCACCGACTATCTCTACTGCGAGGAATTGGAATCTTGGCAAAAGGATGGCTTCATTCAGAATTTGTCTCTGGCCTTTTCCCGTGATCAAGAAGAAAAGGTATATGTTCAGCACAAGATGCTCGACAAAGGTAAGGAGCTATGGGACTGGCTTGAAAGTGGAGCGTTTTTCTATGTTTGCGGTGATGCTAAACGGATGGCCGGGGACGTTGATACCGCACTTCATCAGATTGCGCAAGAACATGGCGGGCTAGATGAAGCAGGGGCAAAATCATACTTTAAAGATCTAAAAAATTCTAAACGTTATCAGCGAGACGTCTATTAATCTCGCAGAAATATTTCAAACCCAACTATGAGCGAAGATCCTTCAACTCGAATAGCCCTTGTGACTGGAGCCGGTCGCGGCATCGGAAAGGCCATTGCAGAAGCACTTGCCGATGCCGGACATACGGTCCTCTGCATAAGCAAAAACCCGACTTCCTGTGGAGCAGTGGCCGATGCTATTAATCAAAGTGGAGGGAAGGCACATGCCCTCGCAGTAGATGTTGCTGATGGTGATGCAGTCGCTGAAGCCGCTGCTGAATTAAGCAAAGAACACGGTAATATCGAAATACTTGTCAATAACGCAGGCATTACTCGTGATGGACTACTTTTCCGCATGAGTGATGAGGACTGGGATTCTGTAATTCAAACAAACCTTACAAGTTGCTTCCACTGGTGCCGAGCACTCGGGCGTCCAATGACTCGCAGTCGTTGGGGCAGAATTGTTAACATATCCTCTGTGACTGGAGTGGTTGGTAATGCAGGCCAAGCTAATTACGCTGCAGCAAAGTCAGGCATGATTGGACTTACCAAGACCCTTGCAAAAGAATTTGCTGGTCGCAACGTGACTGTCAACGCCGTTGCACCCGGTTTTATACAAACCGACATGACTGAAGGTCTGAGTGATGAAGTCAAAGAGGCTGCTTCAAAATTTATACCTCTTAAACGCTTCGGCGTGGTAGAGGACATCTCTCACATAGTTGAATTCCTCTGTTCGCCTAAAGCCGGCTATATCACTGGGCAGGTTTTTTCGGTTGACGGAGGAATGGCCATGTAGGATGAAAGGTAATAACCCAAACAACCCGAGACAAACATATAACAATGTCAGATAGTATTGAGCTAAAGGTAAAGGAAATCATTGTCGAACAACTTGGCGTAGGTGAGGACGCTGTTACACCCGAGGCTTCCATCATGGACGATCTCGGCGCCGACTCCCTCGACCTCGTCGAACTTGTCATGAGCTTAGAGCAGGAGTTCCTTGGAGATGAACAAATCCCAGAGGAAGAACAAGAGAAACTAAGCACTGTTGGCGACGTCATCAATTACATCAAGGGCCAGCAGAGCTGACCCATAGCTTTTTTCACCGCGTGGATGGGTTGACCTGTACGCGGTCGGATTTCAGTATTTATGGGTGAACAAGAGACAAAACCTAGAATTGTCATTACAGGCATCGGCGTAGTTTCCTCACTGGGAACTGGAGTCGAAGATTTTTGGGATAGTTTGGTCGAAGGTAAAAGTGGAATTGCCAACATAAGCCGATTTGATGCCTCTGATTATACCTGCAAGGTAGCCTCAGAGGTCGTGGACTTCAACGCATCCGACTGGATGGATGTGAAGGAAGCCAAACGCAATGACCGTTACACTCACTTCGCGATGGCAGCAGCAAAGCTTGCATTGCAAGAAGGTAAGATTGACCCTTCAACCTTTGAACCCACAAGGTTTGGAGTTTTGATCGGTTCTGGTATTGGCGGTATTGAAACAACCCAAAATCAAGGACGTGTACTTACTGAGCGTGGTCCGAGGAGGGTGTCTCCATTCATGATACCTTCGTTAATCGCCAACATAGCGGGAGGGATTGTGGCTATCGAGTTGGGTGCTCGTGGACCTAATTTTGCAGTTGTGAGTGCCTGTGCAACAGGCACTCACGCTATAGGTGAATCCCTCCGTATCATGCAGAATGGAGAAGCCGATGTCATGCTTGCGGGAGGCAGTGAAGCAGCTATAACTGAACTCGGCGTTGCAGGCTTTTGCTCAATGAAAGCGATGAGTACCAGATATAACGACGATCCTACCAGATCAAGCCGTCCCTTTGATGCTGATAGAGACGGGTTTGTAATGGGTGAAGGCGCAGGGGTTCTCGTGCTAGAGACTTTAGACCATGCAAAAGCTAGAGGAGCTAAAGTTCACTGCGAGCTTATTGGTTACTCAGCCTCATGTGATGCTTTTCATATCACATCACCTGATGTAGATTCCAAGGGCTTGGCCCAGTGCATCACGAATGCCATATCCGATGCGGGAATCGAAGCTGAGGACATCGATTATATAAACGCACACGGCACTTCCACTCCCTACAATGATAAGTTTGAAACAAATGCTGTAAAAAAGGTTTTTGGAAATCATGCCTACAATCTGAAAATGAGTTCCACTAAATCAATGACTGGTCACCTACTTGGTGCTGCTGGTGCAGTCGAAGCGGCAGCATGCTGCAAAGTGCTGGAAAGCGGCACAATACCGCCCACAATTAACTACGAGACCCCTGATCCAGACTGTGACTTGGATTATGTCACCAATGCATCCATCAAACAGGATGTGGATGTGGTTATGAGCAATAACTCAGGATTCGGTGGGCAGAACGCCAGTTTGGTCTTTTCTAAATTAAAATAAACTTTCTCGTCTACAACCTAAACAGAGTGCAAAGCATTCCCATCCACTGCGAGGGCAGCTTCCTTAAGGGCTTCTGAAAGAGTTGGATGAGCATGAATAGTTCGAGCTAAGTCCTCGGCGCTTCCACCATACTCCATGTGAGTGACTGCTTCACCAATTAGCTCCGAGGCACTTCGCCCCAATACCTGAACGCCAAGTATGCGATCAGTCTCCGCACAGGCCAGAACCTTGGCAAATCCTGTAGCAGCATCTGAAGCAATTGCCCTCCCGTTGGCCGCAAAATTAAATTTTCCAACTTTAAATCTAATATCCCGCTGTTTAGCTTCGATCTCCCCGATCCCGACCGAAGCGATCTCGGGATCGGTGTAGATAACATTGGGAATGATTTCGGAGTTAAAGTGGCCAGCCTGTCCAGCGATAGACTCAATACAAGCAACAGCCTCTTCCTCTGCCTTATGGGCTAACATTGGACCGGGTGTGACGTCACCAATCGCGTAGACACCCTCTACCGAGGTACGAAAGTGTTTGTCCACTGGTATGCGTCCACGATCATCAAGGAAGATGCCTATCTTTTCCAGTCCAAGCCTTTCAGAGAAAGGAGCGCGACCCACAGCTACTAAAACTTTCTCAGCCTCAAACTTGGTGGTTCCATTCTTGGTTTCAGCGTCGAGCACGACCTTGTTTTTAAGCTGCTTCGAACCTGTGATCTTGGTAGAAAGCGAGAACGATAGCCCCTGCTTTTTAAAAAGGGCCTGAGCCTGGCGAGAAATGTCGTCATCAAAGGTGGCTGCAATCTTTGGGAGGAACTCTACAACAGTAACAGCTGTCCCCAACCGGGACCAAACAGACCCAAGCTCTAATCCAATGGCACCACCACCTATAACTAATAGACTTTTCGGTATCTTGTCCAATGAGATGGCGTGGTCGCTACTGAGGATTTGTTTACCATCAAAGGGAAGGAAAGGAAGTTCTACGACCTTAGAACCAGTAGCAATGAGGATGTGCTTCGCGGAAAGAATAGTCTTTGAACTCCCAGAAGTTACAGATACCTTGCCATCCCCACCGAAAGTCCCATGACCTTTAAAGACTTGAATCCCCCGCTTATTAACTAAGTGAGAAACACCTTTGCGAAGTTGATCTACGACGCTGGTCTTTTTTTTCATCAGAGCTGCAAGATCAACGGAGAGCCCCTTAGCCACAATACCATGTTCAGCACCGTTCGAGTTTAGATGATGAAAGAGCTCAGTAGAATGCAGAAGAGCCTTACTAGGAATACAGCCCACATTTAGGCAGGTTCCACCAAGATTAGAGTCTTTTTCTACCAAAGCAGTAGAAAGACCTAACTGGGCCCCACGTATAGCAGCAACATATCCACCGGGACCAGCACCGATAACAATTAGGTCGAACGAGGTATTCTTGGCCATAATTATTTGGAAGGTTAGGATTATACTCCGAAAAGCATGCGGGCAGGCTCTTCAAGCATTTCCTTTACGGTCTTTAAGAATGTGACAGCCTCTTTGCCATCGATAATTCGGTGGTCATAGCTAAGAGCAAGGTACATCATGGGCCGGATAACAACCTCACCATTATTGGCAACTGGGCGTTGCTGTATGGCATGCATGCCAAGTATTCCACTTTGAGGCGGGTTAACAATAGGCGTAGAGAGCATTGAGCCATAGATACCACCGTTTGATATAGTGAAGACTCCTCCCTGAAGGTCATTAAGACTGAGTTTACCCTCACGTGCCTTTTGAGCATAGCCAATGATCTGCTGCTCCACCTCAGCGAAAGAGATACTTTCGCAGTCCCGAACTACTGGTACGACCAGCCCTCTTTCAGTGCCAACAGCCACACCGATATCGTAGTAATGGTTTTGCACCAGATCATCACCATCAATCTGTGCATTAACCTCAGGAACTGCCTGCAGTCCATGAACGACTGCCTTGACGAAGAATGACATGAAGCCGAGTTTTATGCCGTGGCGAGCAACGAATGCCTCTTGGTGCTTTTTGCGCAAAGCCATAACTTCTGAAAGATCCACTTCATTAAAAGTGGTAAGAAGTGCAGCCTGTTGCTGAGCATTGACAAGACGCTGAGCAATTTTACGCCGAATGGGAGAAAGCTTTGTCCGAGTAGTGCGACCATCTTGAATAATATTACTTTCCAAATCCGGTTCCTTAACTGGTTCGGATGAGGGAGGTGCACTATTGCTATCAATTGCAGATAGAACGTCAGCCTTAATTAGGCGACCTCCTTTGCCAGTACCCTTGATTGCAGCTGGATCAAGTCCGTGTTCGTCCACAAGTTTTCGTACGGCTGGTGATAAAGGCATCAATTCCTCCGAAGTGCCCGTTGAACTAGATGCAGAAGTATTCTCTTCAACCTTAGGTGATACTTCAACTGGGCTATCACTGCTATCAGGTGGCGTTGTCGATTCATCAATCGATGCAACGGCTTGCCCTATATCGACCTCGTCACCCTCTTTGGCAAGAAGCGAGATTGTGCCAGCGACTTCGGCAGGGGCTTCGGAGGTAATCTTATCAGTCTCCAATTCATAGAGAAGATCACCCTTGTTTACATAGTCCCCTTCTTTGACCAACCAGGTCACGAGGATACCAGAGGTTATAGATTCGCCCAATGCGGGAACTTTTACTTCGGTTGACATGTTAGTTTTTACAAAAGTATTTAAAGACCGATACCACAATCAAGTAAATGCGACTTCGAGAAGATCCCGCTGTTCAAGGCGATGAAGAGCAAGAGAGCCAGTTGCAGGACTTGCAGCTGGTGCACGTCCCGCGTAGATTGGGCGATGACCGAGAACTTCTCCTATCATAGGAGCCATAAATGACCAACCACCCATGTTCTTGGGTTCTTCCTGACACCAAGTAACGCGAGCGCCGGAGTATTGCCCACAGACATTTTGTAACAAAGCCTCATTTAATGGATAGAACTGTTCAACGCGAACAATGGCAGCATCGGTTATAGCTTCTTGCTCTCTCTTTTCTAGTAAGTCATAGTAGACCTTACCAGAGCAGAGAATAAGCTTTCGCGCACTCTTTGGTGGTGAAGGGTCGTCGACAATCTCTTGAAAGTGACCACTAGTGAACTCTTTGAGGGAGGATACAGCGAGTTTGTGACGAAGGAGACTTTTAGGAGTAAAAATAACAAGAGGGCGTTTATGCTCCTGCTTCATCTGTCTGCGCAGACAATGGAATAATTGAGCAGGGGTAGTCAGGTTACAAACCTGCATATTGTTTTCTGCACACAGTTGCAGATAACGTTCAGGGCGAGCAGATGAGTGCTCCGGACCCTGTCCTTCATAACCGTGAGGCAACAGCATCACAATGCCACTTGGTTGCCCCCACTTGGATTCACCGCTAGCTATAAATTGGTCGATTATAACTTGCGCACCGTTAGCAAAATCGCCGAACTGCGCCTCCCAGATGGCCAGCATTTCAGGATAGTCTTGTGCGTAGCCAAAATCAAAGCCGAGTATACCTGCTTCAGAAAGGCTGGAGTTGTAGACACAGAACTGAGCTTGTCCCTCTTCGATATCTAAGAGTGGGACGTAACGCTCACGAGTCTCAACATCATAATACACAGCATGCCGATGACTAAAGGTACCACGTTTACTGTCCTGCCCAGATAGGCGGACAGGAGTACCCTCAAGAAGTAGCGTACCAAAAGCCAATTGCTCACCCATTCCCCAATCGAGGCCCTCGCCCTTTTCAAAAACTTCTCTTTTACGATCAAGTTGTCGTCGAATTTTTGGATTAAGCTGGAATCCCTCAGGGACGCTGACCACTGCGTCGGTAACCTTCTTGAGAAACTTTTTGCTCACAGCAGTCTTCAGCTTTTTGAAAGAGTATGGAAGAATATATGTACTGCTGGCTTTACTTCGCTCGGCAGGAATCTCAGTTCTCTTCTTTTGCTTCTGTTTCTGGAAAAGGTCTTCGAGATGGTCCTGATATTCTTTTTCCATTTCCTCAGCAGAGGCTCGGGTAATATCGCCAGATTCTACCATTTCTTCGACAAGGACCTCACTTGCGTTGGGTGTTTCAGCGATTGTCCTGTAGAGCACTGGTTGGGTAAATGCAGGTTCATCGGCCTCGTTGTGTCCGAGTCGGCGAAAGCAGTTAATGTCGATCACCACGTCTTCGCCAAACTCTTGTCGATAAGCTAGAGCAAACTGTGCAACCAAGCTGACCGCCAACGGATCGTTTCCGTTAACATGAAAGATAGGTACCTCGATCATCTTTGCGATATCAGTACAATACTGCCCTGATCTAGAGTCCTCGGGATTAGTGGTAAATCCAATCTGGTTATTAACTACGACATGTATGGTACCCCCGGTGTGGTATCCTTTCAGCTGAGAAAAGTTGAAGACCTCTGCGACAATGCCTTGGCCTGCGATTGCAGCATCGCCGTGTACGAGGACTGGTACTACCTTTTTCCGATCAAGATCTCCACGTAGACGTTGACGAGCTCGGGTTTTACCTTGAACAACAGGGTCAACAGCCTCGAGATGACTTGGATTGGCTGCAAGACGCACCTCAACTTCATGACCTGAAACAGTCTTGGTGAAGTTGTTGAAACCGAGGTGATATTTTACGTCTCCATCCCCGTGTATCAAGCCCCTGTAGTAATTGTCAGAAAACTCCTCGAAAATAAAAGCATATGATTTCTCTAGAATGTTAGCAAGAACGTTGAGACGTCCACGGTGAGCCATTCCCATAACAATCTCATCAACACCAAGCTCCGGACAATTTTGTACAATACTGTCAAGACAAGCAATCAGAGTTTCCCCTCCTTCCAAGGAAAAGCGTTTTTGCCCAACGTAATGGGTATGCAGAAACTGTTCGAAGAGCTCCGCCTCGCGAACCTTACGAAGTACACGAATCTTCTCTTCTTGGGTGAAGTCGTGCTGGTTAAAGGTCGGTTCCATACGGGCTTGAAGCCATCTGCGCTTGTTGGTTGCCTGTATGTGTAGATACTCAACACCAATGCTTCCGCAATAAGTGCGGCGAAGGTTCGCTAACAGGTCAGATACAGTCATTTTACGACTACCAAGATAATTTCCAGTATCGTAAATTCGACCAAGGTCAGATTTTTCGAAGCCTAACCGATCGAAGCTTAAGCGAGGATTATGAGGAGCTTCTTTGGCTAATGGATCTATGTTAGCTTGAGTGTGACCTAACGAGCGAAAAGCCCAAATAGCTCCTGTAAAGCAAGCCTGCATGCGAGAGTCTTCGGAACCGGAAGATATAATATCGGCAGAAACTTCGGGGATTGGAGTTGTTTGTCCGAGGTCAAATCCTTCAAAGAATGCACGCCAGTCCGAATCTAGACTGTCAGGATTATTTAGCCAAATCGAGTGCTGGGATTCGATCAAATCAGCATTCCAGTTTGTCGCAAAATTTAGGTTTTTCATCTAAACGATTCTGTGCAAAATATGATGGTAAAATAGGATTAATAATCCTAATAGGCAAAAAAAGAAGCTCAAAATGAAAATTTTAATACCATATCTGAAAGCAGTAGTAGAAGGTGCTGTACCAGAGGGCCCAACTCTTCGGGATTCACTCAATGAGATGGATAGAATATCGAGGGACCCAGATATGGGGCTTGACCCGAAACTACGACATTACTTAAAGATGCGTAGTTACACAAAAGCTCTTGATTGGCTGAATGTAAACGGCGTGGAATAATAGCCACAGCCTGAGAGGACAGTTTCTATTTATCGTCTGCCTTTAGGTTGAGTTCCTTCTCGGCAGTATCAGTGGACTTCGAATCAGGCTCAGCCTCCATGGCAGTTCGAATATCATCCTCAATCTCGGAACTGGCTTTCTTAAATTCCTTTATGGACTTACCAAAAGAGCGGAAAAGCTCAGGTAGCTTCTTGGGTCCAAAGATGAGCAGTACTACGACAAGGACGATAAACATCTCCATAGGACCGATCTGCTGGAAGATGCCAAGAGGTAGAATT
>Ga0163109_10003492_pt1 | contig 12018 bp, 6 predicted proteins | sample CRUFie1St13metaG_FD_108704 | JGI IMG/M metagenome (GOLD analysis project Ga0163109, IMG submission 108704) | Marine microbial communities from the Costa Rica Dome - CRUD Field 142mm St13 metaG | ecosystem: Environmental > Aquatic > Marine > Oceanic > Photic zone | place: Costa Rica: the Eastern... | reverse complement strand
TGAGCTACGCGACCAATGCGGAGAGACTGGGATTCGAACCCAGGCAACGTTTACACGTTGACAGATTAGCAATCTGCTCCATTACCACTCTGGCACCTCTCCAAAAAGATTTACAAATTTAGCTAAAAAAATGACCTAGGAAAGAAATATTTATTGTTGTTGATCTAATAAGTTTTTCATCTCAACATATCCAGGATTATCTCCTAAAGTCCCATAAATATTCATTAAAGTTCTTATAGCCTCAGTATCATTATTAATCGCTATTAAATCTCTTAAAATAGGTACACACTCTCTGTATAACTCTTCTCTAGTTTCCTTAAGCTCATCATACCTAATGTTATCTGCTCGAGATGTTCCAAGGGTATTCATCTCATTCACTATATCTTGTTCACCATCTAAGATTAGTGCAACAAGATTTAAGTAGCTATTTTCATTGTTGGGGTCAAGTTCAATAGATTTCTTATAGTAAGAGGCTGCTGCTTCTTTCTCCCCCAGTTCTCCACTAACAACACCGAGATTATAATATAGAATTGGATTATCAGGATCTTTTTCGATTGCTTCAGCCATAGCTAGCTTGAATGCTTCCTTATTATCAAGTTCAAAGTATATGTTTGCAGCTGTTATTATAAGACCAACATCATCAGGATTGGAAGATCTAGCTTCCTCAATAGCAGCGAGGGCTTTGTCGTTTTGTCCAAGTTGTTTATAAATTAATGCAATATTTTTAACTATTTCTGGAAATTTAGATTCAGTTTCTTCCTCTCTGGCATTTGAATAGTCTTTAGATTTTTTTAAAAGATTGAACTCTGTTTCAGAATTTATTTCAATTTCGTTACCTGAACTTACTTCTGTTACATAATATTTTGTTTCGATTCCTTCATATTTTAAATCTCTTAATTTTAAATAATACTCAAGGGATAAATCGAAGTCCTGAGCATTGACTGCAGAAGAAGCTGCATAATAAAGATATAATTGATTATTTTCTTGATTCAAGTCATAAACCATTTTTAGTTTTTTTGCAGCTTCAATGAAATTTTCATTTTCATTATCTCCAATAGCACTGGTGATTATGGAAGTTTCCAATTTATTTATCTCAGGATTTAGGACTTGATTACTTGTACCTAAATTATTTGACATTTCAAAAGACTTAACTGCTAGATCAAAAGTCTCCATAGATGTATGAATTTTTCCATATAGAAGCATCACTTGGGCTTTTAATTTATCATCACTGCTATCAAATAGATCTTTAGAAGAATCCAACAAATCTAATGCAGAGGAATAATCACCTGAAGAATATAATTTATTTGCACTTCTAAGCTCTTTTTTTTGTGCATATGAAAAGGAAATAAAAAATACAAACGTGTATAAAAGTAGTTTTTTCATTATATATAATTTAAATTATTCAACTGTATCTCCTGTAAATTCGATATCATTAATATCTTCAATATCTTCTTCATCCTTCATAACTTTAGCAACAGCTGCAATACTATCACCATCTTTAATGCTGATAACTTTAACTCCTTGAGTTGCTCTTCCCATAACTCTTAAGTCCTCTACTTGCATTCTTATAGCAATACCAGACTTATTAATTATCATTAAATCATCATTATCAGAGACACTTTTTAAAGTCACTAATTTACCAGTTTTTTCTGTAATAGATATAGTTTTTACACCCTTACCACCTCTATTAGTTAATCTATAGTCTTCTAGGGAGGATCTTTTTCCATATCCATTTTCTGAAACAACCAGAATATTAGCATCCATATCATTAACTGATACCATTCCCACAACCTGATCATTTTTATCCTTTAACTTAATTCCTCTAACACCAGAAGCATTTCTTCCCATTGGTCTAGTTTTACTTTCCTCAAATCTTATAGCTTTTCCAGACTCAACAGCTAACATTATTTGACTGTTTCCATTTGTAAGTTTTGCTTCAAGAAGTTCATCTTCATCTTTAATTGTTATTGCATTAATTCCATTTGATCTAGGTCTTGAATATTGTTCAAGTGATGTCTTTTTCACTTGCCCCATTTTAGTTGCCATAATTACAAAGTGATTATTGACATAATCTTCATCTTTAAGGTCTTGAGTACATATAAAGGCTTTTACTTTATCATCCTGCTCAATATTAATTAGGTTTTGTATTGCTCTTCCTTTTGAGTTTTTAGACCCCTCAGGAATTTCATATACTCTCATCCAAAAACATTTACCTTTTTGTGTAAAGAATAGCATGTATTGATGATTTGTACCAACGAACAAATCTTCAAGGAAATCCTCATCTCTAGTTTTTGAAGCTTTTTGCCCAACTCCACCTCGATTCTGAGTCTTATATTCAGTTAATGGTGTTCTTTTTATATATCCAGCATGGGAGATAGTAATAACAACTTTTTCATTAGGAATAATATCCTCTACCCTAAAATCACCTCCAGCATATTCAATTACAGATCTTCTTTCATCACCGTACTTTTCTTTAATTTCAGACAATTCATCTTTAATTAAATTCATTCTCATAGGTTTACTGTCAAGTAATTCCTTGTAACCTTTTATAGTTTTTTGAAGGTCTTCATATTCTTCCCTTAACTTGCTTTGCTCAAGACCAGTTAATTGACGTAATCTCATTTCAATAATTGCTTTTGCTTGAGTCTCAGAAAGCTTATATTTCTTCTCTAGTTTTAACCTTGCCTCTTCTGCATTTGATGATTTTTTTATTAAACTTATTACGTCATCAATATTGTCACTGGCTATTATAAGACCTTCTAAAATGTGAGCTCTTTGTTCAGCTTTTTTAAGTTCAAAAGTTGTTCTTTTTACAACTACATCATGTCTATGATCAACAAAATGATGGATTAAATCTTTTAAGTTAAGTAGCTGAGGTCTCCCATTAACAAGTGCAACATTATTAACACTAAAAGATGATTGTAAAGGGGTAAATTTGTATAGTTTGTTTAAAACTATGTTTGGAATTGCATCTCTCTTTAATACATATACTATTCGCATTCCCTTTCTATCCGATTCATCTCTAATAGTAGATATTCCTTCAATTTTACCGTCATTAATTAAATCTGCTGTTTTTCTTATCATATCTGCCTTATTGACTAAATAAGGAATTTCTGTTACTATAATACATTCTCTATCCTTTACATTTTCAATTACAGCTTTACCCCTCATAACTACTCTACCTTTTCCAGTATGAAAAGCTTCTTTTACTCCATCATATCCATAAATAGTTCCACCAGTAGGAAAATCTGGTGCTTTTATATATTGAATTAGCTCATCAATTGTTATATTATCATTATCTATATACCTAATAATTCCTTCAATAACTTCAGATAAATTATGAGGTGGCATATTGGTAGCCATTCCAACAGCGATACCTGATGCACCATTTATAAGTAAAGCAGGTACTCTAGTTGGTAGAACTGTAGGTTCCATAATTGTATCATCAAAGTTTAATTGGAAATCAACAGTTTCTTTATCAATATCTGAAAGAAGGTCTTCAGATATTTTTTGCATTCTTGCCTCAGTATATCTCATTGCAGCTGGACTATCACCGTCAACAGATCCAAAATTACCCTGACCATCAACAAGTAAATATCTCAAACTCCACTCTTGCGCCATCCTGACCATTGTATCATAAACAGAACTATCACCGTGAGGATGATACTTACCCATAACATCACCTACAATTCTTGCAGACTTTTTATATGAAGAGGATGATCTTACACCCATCTCGTTCATTCCAAACAACACACGCCTATGAACAGGTTTTAATCCATCACGAACATCAGGAAGAGCCCTAGAAACGATAACAGACATCGAATAATCGATGTATGCTGACTTCATTTCATCTTCAATTTTTATAGGTATAAGTTTATCTTTTTCCATTGCAAAAATATTAATGTATAAAATTAAAAAATGAGCTAAACTTTTCTGATATTATTAGACATAAAAAAAGAATATTTATTAACATATTTAATTGAAAAGTTTTATGGAATAATAAGTAATTAGTATAAGTTTTTTCTTTGTTAATTTATATTAATGGTATATTTTAGTCCAAAATATTTTTACAATGGATGATAATTTTTCTTCAAGAGTAAAAGACGTAATATCTTACAGTAAGGAAGAAGCATTAAGATTAGGTCACAATCAAATTGGTACAGAGCACCTTCTCTTGGGAATGTTAAGAGATGGTGGAGGAAAAGCTATTTCTATACTTAATTCAATTGATATTAATCTTGAAGAATTAAGAAAAAAAGTTGAAATTTTAAATCCTGCAATAATTGATACATCATCCCTAAAACTTAATGAGAAAAAAAATCTTCATCTAACAAGACAGGCAGAAAGAGCATTAAAAACAACTTTCTTAGAAGCAAAACTATTTCAAAGTACTAACATTAATACTGCACATCTTCTTTTATGCATTCTTAGAAACGATAATGATCCATTAACTAAGATTCTTGGAAAGATGGATATAAGTTATGATAATGTTAAGGAGAAATTTAAGACTATGATAAATGAAACAGGTGCAGAAGATATTATTGAATATCCATCTTCATCTTCATTTCCAGAGGAAAAAGATGAATCAAATGAATCTGGTAAAAACCCCTTTTCATCTTCTCAAAAAACAAAATCAAATTCTAATTCTAAAACCCCAGTTCTTGACAACTTTGGAAGAGATATTACTTCCCTAGCAGAGTCAAATAAGCTTGATCCAGTAATAGGAAGAGACAAAGAAATTCAAAGAGTTTCGCAAATTTTAAGTAGAAGAAAGAAAAATAATCCACTTCTTATTGGTGAGCCAGGAGTTGGTAAATCTGCTATTGCTGAAGGGTTAGCATTAAGAATCATTCAGAAGAAAGTTTCCCGTGTTCTTTATGGTAAAAGAGTTATAACTCTTGATTTAGCAAGCCTTGTTGCTGGAACTAAATACAGAGGACAGTTTGAAGAGAGAATGAAAGCTGTAATGAATGAGCTTGAAAAAAATAGAAATATAATATTATTTATTGATGAGATTCACACTATAGTTGGTGCAGGTGGTGCAACCGGAAGTCTTGATGCATCAAACATGTTTAAGCCGGCTCTTGCTAGAGGCGAGATTCAATGTATTGGAGCAACAACATTGAATGAATACAGTCAACATATTGAAAAAGATGGCGCACTTGAAAGAAGATTTCAAAAAATTCTTGTTGAAGAAACAAGTGTTGGTGAAACAGTTGAAATATTAAGAAACATTAAAGATAGATATGAGTCACACCATAATGTTAACTATACAGACGAAGCACTTATTGCCTGTGTTGAGTTATCCCAAAGATATATTACTGATAGATTTCTTCCTGATAAGGCTATTGATGCACTAGATGAAGCTGGCTCAAGAGCTCATATTAATAATATGGATGTGCCTGAAGAAGTCGTATTGATGGAGAAACAACTTGAGGATGTAAGAGAACTAAAAAATTCAGTTGTAAAAAAGCAAAAATATGAAGAAGCTGCTAAACTAAGAGATGATGAGAAAAGAGTTGAAAAGAAATTAGTTGAGGCTCAGAACAGGTGGCATGAAGATTCTAAATTAAATAGAGTAACAGTTGATGAAGATCAAATTGCTGATGTAGTATCAATGATGACTAATATACCTGTTAATAAAATAATATCTTCTGAAAGAAATAAGCTTTTTAAACTCGAAAAGATTATAAAGGATAAAATTATAGGACAAGATGAGGCAGTGTCTAAGGTTGTTAAGTCTATTCAAAGAAACAGAGCTGGACTAAACTCGCCTAATAGACCTATAGGTTCATTTATTTTTCTTGGTCAAACTGGAGTTGGAAAGACTCAACTTGCTAAAGTTCTTGCATCTGAAATATTTGAATCTGAGGAAAACCTAATTAGAATTGATATGAGTGAGTATATGGAAAAATTTTCAGTCTCAAGGCTTATCGGAGCACCTCCGGGTTATGTTGGATATGAAGAGGGTGGACAACTAACTGAAAGAGTCAAAAGAAGACCTTATTCTGTTGTTTTATTTGATGAGATTGAAAAAGGACATCCTGATATTTATAGCATGTTACTTCAAATACTTGATGATGGTTTTTTGACTGACAGTGTTGGAAGAAAAATTAATTTCCAAAATACTATTATCATTATGACATCAAACATAGGGGTTAAACAGATAAATGACTTTGGTGTTGGTGTGGGATTTGAGACTAAATCATCACTAGATCAAACCTCTAAGATTGAGCAAAAAGTTATTCAAAGAGCACTAAAAAATACTTTTGCTCCAGAATTTCTAAACAGAATTGATGACTGCATTATATTTAATTCTCTCTCTATTAAAGAAATAAATAAAATTGTTTCTATAGAGCTAAGCAAACTTAAAGAGAGAGTTGGTGGAATAGGATACGAATTATCTGTTTCTGCAAAAGCTAAATCTTTTATATGTGAAAAAGGGTTTGATGAAAAAAATGGTGCTAGACCCTTAAATAGAATGATTCAAAAATATATTGAAGATCTGATTGCTGAAAATTTAGTTTCTGATAAAATTAAACAGGGTGATAAATTACTTGTGGATCACAAAGCAGAAGATGATCATTTAACTTTATTAATCAACAAAAAAGAGATAGCCTCTTGAAAGTTTTAAAATTTGGCGGCACATCAGTCGCTGATTCTAAGTCTATAAATAATGTAATATCAATTCTTAAGGATAATGATGAACCATTATTTATAATTGTTTCTGCATTGGGAGGCATAACAAACCTTCTACAAAAATGTATTGTTTCAAAAGGTAAATCAGTAGATGGATTAATTAATGAAATTGAACAAAGACATCTTGAAGTAATAGATAATCTTTCTAGTATAGATAAACAAAGCTCACTCAAAAGCTTCCTGAAACAGAATTTAAATGAGCTTGAAGATATTCTTGATGCCATATCAACCATCGATGAAGTAACTGACAAAACAATTTCAAAAGTTTTAACACTTGGTGAAATTTTATCTAGTAACATAATTTATGAAATTCTTAAACAGAAAGAATTTGACATATCATATATCGATTCTAGAGACTTAATCTTTACTAAATATTTTAATAATAATCAAGTTTTAGATTCAAACAAAACTTCAATTTCAATTAAAAATAAAATAGGCCTAATTAAATCTAAATTGGTTATTGCACCAGGGTATATTTGCTCCAATGAAAATGACGAAACCTCAAATCTTGGAAGAGGTGGCTCAGACTATAGTGCAGCAATCTATGCTAAATATCTTAATGCAAAATTACTAGAAATATGGACTGATGTAAGTGGTGTATATAGTGCTAATCCAAAAATTGTTAAAAATGCATCCCCAATTGAATATTTGTCTTATAAAGAAGCAATGGAACTTTCATTCTTTGGTGCTAAGGTTATCTACTTTCCTACATTGCAACCTTTAATTGAAGACAATATTCCAGTTTTTATAAAAAATACATTTGAGCCAAGTGCAGAAGGTACTTGTATTTCAAATTCCACAAAACTTGATAATGATGAAATTGTTAAAGGAATAAGTCATATTGAAAATATTTCAATATTAAATTTTGAAGGTTCAGGTATGGTAGGTGTTCCTGGCTTTTCTAAAAGATTTTTTGAAGCACTATCATCTAATCAGATAAATGTTGTAATGATTACCCAAGCATCGTCAGAATTTTCAATTTGTATTGCCATAGACTCTAATTATGCAGAACTTGCTAAACAGGTAATTGATAAAGAATTTGAATTTGAAATATCTCAAAAAAGAATAAATGAATCTCAGATTGAATCAAATCTTGCTAATATTGCTATTGTTGGTGATAAAATGAAGAGTAAAAAAGGAATCAGTGGAAAGTTGTTTAGTTCACTTGGTAATAATAACATTAATGTCAGAGCAATTGCTCAAGGTGCTTCAGAAAGAAATATATCTTTAATTATAGATGAAACTAATGCAAAAAAAGCTTTAAACGCATTACATGAAAGCTTTTTTGAGAAAGATCTAAAGGATATACATATTTTTATAACAGGTGTTGGTAATGTTGGAGGTTATTTAATTCAGCAAATTAAAAATCAAAAAAATTTTATTTCAGAAAATCTTGGATTAAACCTAAAAGTTTTAGGTATATCTAATTCCAAAAAAATGTTGATATCTAAAGAGGAGATAGATCTTAAAAATTGGTCAGAATTATTAGATAATTCTAACAAGAAAGCTGATAAGGATTTATTTCAAAAAACAATAATTGAATTAAATAGAAGAAATAGCTTGTTTATTGATAATACTGCTAGCGAGATTATACCATTAACCTATAACGATTATTTTAAAAATGGGATCGGAATAATCACTTGTAATAAAATATCAAACTCTGGCACACTGAATGTATATAAAGAATTAAGAGAATTATCAAGGAAACATAATGCCCCTTTCTTTTATGAAACAAATGTGGGAGCAGCTCTACCAGTTATTAGTACGCTAAAAAACTTAATTAATTCAGGAGATAAAGTTTTAAAAATTGAAGCAGTTTTATCTGGCACGCTAAATTATATTTTTAATAATTTCCAAGAAGAAAATACTTTTCATAATATTGTTTCTAAGGCAGTTGATCTTGGTTATACTGAACCTGACCCAAAAATTGATTTGTGTGGTATTGATGTTTGTAGAAAAATATTAATTCTTGCTAGAGAAAGTGGATTTAACTTAGAATATGAAGATGTTAAAAAGAATCATTTCTTACCTGATGAATCAATTAACACAAACTCTAATGATGAATTTATTTTATCACTAAAAAACAACAAATCTCATTTTAATAAAATCTTAAATGAAGCTAAAGAAACAAACTGCAGGTTAAAGTTTGTTGCAAAACTTGATAATGGTAATGCAAGTGTTGGATTAGAAGCTGTTTCAACTGATCACCCATTTTATAATCTAGTAGGTAGTGATAATATAACAGTTTTTTATACAGAAAGATATAAAGACTCACCTTTAGTCGTTAAAGGAGCAGGTGCTGGTGGAGAATTTACTGCATCTGGAGTTTTTGCTGATATTATTAAAGCAAGTCAAGAAAATGGATAGGATCAAAGTCTTTTCACCAGGTAGTATTACAAATTTGTCATGTGGATATGATGTGCTTGGAGTTTGTCTTGAAAATAGAGGTGATGAAATAGAAGTCCATAAAACTGCGTCTAAGGGGATTGAAATTGAGTCTATAGATAGTTATAATATCTCCAATAATATTAATGAAAATGTTGCTGGAATTGCAGCTCAAGCTATGTTAAAAAATATTGACATAGACTTTGGTTTTAAAATAATTATAAACAAAGGTATAAAGCCTGGAAGTGGAATTGGAAGCTCTGCTGCAAGTTCTGCTGGTACAGTCTATGCTATTAATCAACTTCTAAATTTACATTTTGACAATTTAGATTTAGTTAGGTTCTCGATGGAAGGTGAGAATTTTGTTAGCGGTTCTTATCATGCAGACAATGTTGCGCCTATAATTTTAGGTGGAATAACTTTGGTTAGATCTATCTCTGATTTAGATATTATTAAACTTCCTTCTCCCAAGTCTTTAGAAGTTATAATTATTAGGCCAAATATTGAAATAAAGACTTCAGATTCTAGAAAAGTTGTTAAGAAAAAGGTAAAAATTGAGAAGATGGTTCAACAATCTGCTAATTTAGGTGCTTTTATAAGCAGTTTATACTCAGAAGATTTTGATTTAATGTCTAGAAGCGTTGTAGATGAGGTTGTTGAACCTGATAGGTCTATGTTAATTCCTGAATTTGAATCAATTAAAAAAATATCAACTGAATATGGGGCTTTGTCTTGTGGCATTTCTGGTTCAGGCCCCTCTGTATTTGCCTTATCAAACAATACTAAAACTTCCAAAATTATTCTTGATAATATATGTAGTCATCTAGATAAAGTAAGTATTGATTATGACAGCTTTATATCTAAGGTAAATCCAAGAGGAATTAAAATATTAGATTAAATGAAATATATTAGTTTAAATCATAACTCAGCACCAACTTCTTTTAGAAATGCTGTAATAAATGGTTTGGCTCCTGATAAAGGTCTTTACTTTCCAGAAAAAGAGGTTTGTTTAACTAATAAATTGCTAGAGTCATTACATGAAATTGAAGAAATAGAGCTTTGCTATGAGGTTATAAAAGACTTTATTGGAGATGAAATACCAAAAAACAGATTAATAGAAATTATAACTAATACAATTTCATTTGAAATTCCTGTAAAAGAAATTGAAAATTCAATTTATTCTTTAGAATTATTTCATGGACCTACCCTAGCATTTAAGGATGTAGGTGCAAAATTCATGGCATTATGTTTAGATTATTTTAAAGATAATAATAGCTCAAAAAAAATGACTGTTTTAGTAGCTACATCTGGAGATACTGGAGGAGCTGTTGCAAATGGATTTCTTGGAACCAAAGATATTGATGTCTGCATATTGTATCCCAAAGGAAAAATAAGTGAAGTCCAAGAAAAGCAGATTACAACAAATGGTTCTTTCGTCCAGGCTATTGAAGTTGAAGGTGATTTTGATTTATGCCAATCAATGGTAAAAAAAGCATTTAATGACTATGATATAAATAATAAGATCTCATTAACATCTGCTAACTCAATTAATGTTGCAAGATGGCTGCCTCAGATGTTTTACTATTTCTTAGCATCTAAAAGAATAGAGAATAAGTATCCAAATATTTTCTCAGTTCCTAGTGGGAATTTTGGTAATATATGTGCTGGTATTCTAGCAAAGTCAATGGGTCTTCCTATTGAGCATTTTATTGCATCTACAAATGTTAACGATACTATTCCAAGGTATATTAAAGAAGGTATTTATGAACCATTAAAAACTAAAAGCACAATTTCTAATGCTATGGATGTTTCTGAACCGAGTAACTTTATAAGAATTCAGAAGATATTTAATTATGATTTACAGAAGATAAGGAAGAATATATCTGGATATAGTTTTGATGACAGATCTACTATGAATTCTATTAAAAAATTAAATCGAGAGAATAATTATATAGCAGATCCTCACTCAGCAATTGGATATCTTGGACTTAAAAAATATCTTAAAGAGAACAATTTAAGTAACTGTAATGGCTTATTTGTTTCTACAGCACATCCAATTAAATTCAAAAATACTGTTGAAAATAGTATAGACTCGCAAATAGAATATCCAGACTCAATTAAATCGATAATGAATAAAGAAAAGAGTTCCAGGACAATGAAAACTTATTCTGAGCTTAAAGAGTATCTCATACAGAAAGATTAATGAAGAAAACAGTTTTATTAGATAAGCATATAAAATTAGGAGCAAAAATTGTTGATTTTGCTGGTTTTAAAATGCCAATAAGTTATAGCTCAGTGACTGAGGAGCATAATCATGTTAGAGAAAATGTTGGGATATTTGATGTTTCTCATATGGGTGAGTTTGAGATATCAGGTAATAATTCTGATAGGTTTGTTCAATTCATCTGCTCTAATGATATCATGAAGCTCAAACCAGGAAAAGCTCAATATAACTGTTTAGTGAATTATGATGGAGGAATAATTGATGACTTGATAGTATACAAAATAGAAGAAGAAAAGTTCTTATTGGTTGTTAATGCTTCTAACATAGATAAAGATTTTGATTGGATCAAAAATCTCAATAAAGACTATAGCTGTTCTATTAATAATATATCAGATAAAACATCTCTTCTTGCTGTTCAAGGACCAAAGGCTGACTTATTATGTGAAAGATTTACAAAAGAAGATTTAAAGTCTTTGTCAAACTATTCATTTATACAGGGAACATTTGCTGGAATTGATAATGTAATAATATCAAAGACAGGTTACACTGGTTCAGGAGGTTTTGAACTGTATGTATCTAATGATAATGTTGAGCACATTTGGGATGAACTTTTTAGTGTTGAAGATTTTGAAGTTAAGCCAATAGGTCTTGCTGCTAGAGATACATTAAGACTAGAAATGGGTTATTGTCTCTATGGAAACGATATAAAT
>Ga0163109_10003491_pt1 | contig 12021 bp, 13 predicted proteins | sample CRUFie1St13metaG_FD_108704 | JGI IMG/M metagenome (GOLD analysis project Ga0163109, IMG submission 108704) | Marine microbial communities from the Costa Rica Dome - CRUD Field 142mm St13 metaG | ecosystem: Environmental > Aquatic > Marine > Oceanic > Photic zone | place: Costa Rica: the Eastern... | reverse complement strand
ATATTATTTATAAGACTATCTATATTTATTCCGCACATTTTTGTATTTCGTTGATTTTTAACTTTTGTTTCTCTCTCTTTTAATTCTTGATGTAATAATTCAATCATTTGTAAAATATCACTATACATTTCCACAGTATCAGAAAAACTATAATGAATTTGGGAATTTAAATCTTCATAAGGTTTATAACTTTTATTAGAGAAAATAGTTGTTTTATTTTTGTTATCAATTGTTTCTTGGAAATATTTTAATAAACTTTTATAAAGTTTATAATAATCTGCATAAATTCTATTATCAATAAATTTCAAAACTGAAAAACTATGTTGTGTATCTATATTTATTAATGTTTTTTGAAAATATAAAGAATCAAAGCTATTTACCGGTACATTTTTATTATCTTTTAATAAATCAATATATATATCATCCAATATTTTATGTGTTTTTTTTAACGAATCTAACTGTTCTTCTAATGTTAATCTTATTTCTTTTAAATCATTAAATATAGTTTTTAATTTTACTATATTGTTTAACATATATATATTCTATTAAAAAAATTGATAACAATAAAATAGACGTTGACCTTCTTTATTATTCAAAGGAAAGTAATTATAAAGTATGAATATTATATTGAATAAAATGTTTCCCACAGATATATCACTCTATATTATTAACATAATTAAGAACGATAATTTAGAAAAGTTATGTTTTAGTAAATGTTACACACTAGAAATGATGATGCAAAATATTGTTAAACGATATAATTATGAGAAATATTATAACATTATATGTGATATTGAAAATATTAAACAAATTTATAATTTACATAAATTTGTATTAAATAATAATATAAATATGTTGATTAATATTCAAGATATTGTAGACGATTATTATAAAATTTTAAAACATCATAATAATTATCAAGAAATTTGGGTTAAAAAGATAATAGAAAAATATATTATTTAAAAATGATTTATATAGAATTAATGGGAGGATTAGGTAATCACAGTTACCCGTAATTATAATGAAATCAGCGAAAGTTTTTTATATCAATATTTAACGTATTATAAAAAACAATATAATTCAAATGAATTTAATTATAATAAATTAAATTTTAATTATTGGGTTGATTTAATTAATTCATACAAAATATAAAAATTTATAATCATACCGGAGTTTAAATATATTTAAAGATTATATTATTATATATTTATTAAAAGAGATTAATTTCAATAATATGGATTATTATTATAAAATTTATGATTTTCTTTGCTCATTAGCTTATTTGCTTCTCTATCATATTTTTTTAGATTAAAATATATTTATTATTTTCTATATATGTATATATATGAAAAATAAACATATAGCTATATGTTTACGTGGTAAATGTAAAGATAAATATATAAATCAATTTAACAAATTATCATTAATAGATTATAAAAAATGTATCAAATCAATATTTGAAAATATTTTAAATGTTAATAATGAGTATATTTTTCATTTTTATTTACATGGTTGGCTATCAGATAATGTATATATAAACGAAATATTAAATGATTATAAACCAGAAAATAATATATTAGAATTACAAAAAAATTTTTATGAAGATTATAAAAATACAAAAAATTTTAAAAATATACTGATAGAAAGATATAAACATTTAGATAATGATAAAAATTATGACAAATACAACGATATTAATTATCTAAATTATTTTCAAGGAATACATTCTTATGCATATAGTATAAGTAAAAGCATTGAAATAGTTAATAACATTTATAATTATGATTATATTATTAATTTAAGATATGATTGTTATATAGATAAACCAATAATTATAGATAATTTAGATCCAAATTTATTTTACACTGATGATGTTAAATTATCTCATTCACCTTTGTTTTATGGAGATTTTATATTTATATCTAAACCAGAATATATGTCTTGTTTTATAAATTTTTATAGTTTTTTAAAGACAAAAATTTATAATAATAATGAATATATTAATTGGACTAATACAATAATTTCAAATAAAAATAAATATTTAAATGGTAGATTTGAACATGGAATATATTCCAACCAAATGATAATTGCATATTTTTTATATAAAAATAATATCGATTTTTATAAAGTTAAATCATTTATAGAATGTCATTTAAAAAAATTATAAATTGTCTATTATATTTCTTATTTTATCTATTAACAAAGAAAAATTTTTTTGAATTTTAATTATCTCTTCTTTATTATTATTTAGTTCCTTTAAACCATTGAATCTTTCTTTACCACATCCCCAAGTTTCATTATTAAATTCATTACTTTTAAATTCAACAGGAATACCCATTGCTAAACATGGTAAATAAGCATGAAGTCTACTAGTGTATACTTTTTTACACCTAGTAAATATTTTTAAATATTTATAAGCATTTAAAAATCCTAGTTTATAATTATTTTTTATTTCATTTATATTATTATGTAATATAATTATATTATCCCCGCTATCACTGTTCTTTATATTCGGGTGTAAATCAACATAACACACCTGATTTTCTGGATTATAAGTTAAAAAATCTATAGTTAGAGTTAGACAAGCACTAAAATATGCTTCTACATTATTTTTTTGCAATTTTTCTAATGTTTTTAAATCTCTACATCCAATTGGTTCATATTTTTTAAATTCTTTTATATTATCATGTAATAATAATTTATTATTATATATATGAAAAGAGGTAATTATTGGAATAATATTTTCTGGAATTTTAAAACTAATATTTTCATTATTATCATAAGGCCACATCCACCAACCATTCATTATAGTAATAATATTATTTAAATTATTATATTGTGATAAATCATGTAAATTATCCCGTTTAATAAAAATAAAATTATAACCTTCTATATTGTTATCTAATACCAAATTAATAAAGTTTTTAAACTCATACTTTATATTAAAGTGTTTTTCTATTATTTTCTTATAAATATTTATTGCTGCTAATGATTGTATATAATCACCTACATTAATGGATGAATAATTATTATTAACATTTTGATATATTAATACTCCAAAATTAATCATATATATATTATTTTAATTATTATTTAAATATTTTTAATCTATATTTATAACATAATTACTTGGTATTTTTACATTTAAAAGATTTAATTTTAATTCTCTCTTTGTAGCATCTTCACAACCCCCAACTTTTCCATCTTGATAAACCAATGGTGTTTTTAAACAATAAATATTATAATGACTTTGCATTCCCGCCAGTATTTCATCATAAGGAATATTATTATTTTTTGCTATATTCATTGAATTTATACAATATTGTAATCCTCGAGTACTTGTAATTATAAAACCGTGAGTTGATAACATGTTATTTATTTTATATATATCAGTTCTATTGTTTATACTTTCTGTAAATACATTTAAATTAGCCCATTTTATTGAATGATTATAACCATAAATACTTGTTCCAATATACAAAATATCTGTATTATCAGGTATTTCTATGTTCTCAGGAAAATCTCTATATTTATTTACATCATCTTCCAATAATCCAAAAGGAATAAATTTATTAGTACTTTGATATTTAATGGCAGTATCTATCATTTTTAAAAATCCTAATGCACCCGATTGAAATTTACTTAACTTATCATCTATTATTGAATAGACTTTTGTTATATTTAAATCATTAAAATTATTTTCTATATTATTTATTCGTTCTGTATTTTTTGGTATAGTTAAATAATAATATTTTAATTCTTTTAAATTCAATATCATATTTATATATAGTATTGAATAAACTATTTTTATGTATTAATTATTAATTGTTAATTGTTAATTGTTAATTGTTAATTGTTAATTGTTAATTGTTAATTGTTAATAAACAATTCTTGAAATTTTTTAGTATTATATAAACGTTTTAAAGTTTCAAACGTAAATGAAACAATATGTATTTCTTTATCTGAATAAAAATTTGATTTTAATAATTTATTTTCATAATATAAATTATTTAGTCCATTCATATTTGCATGTGTATTTTTTATAGGATCCCATATACATAATCCATTTAATACATTGGGTGTATAATTTAATCCAGCTATAAATAAATTATTTTTCTCTATTTGTCCTTTCAATTTAAAATAGACATAATAAGTTATTAAGGTTTGAATATCCCACATTAAGTCCAATCCATTTTGTTTTATTTCATCGAATGTTATTATCAAATTGTTATACAAATTAATATCTAATTTCCAAATATTTCCTTGTATGTATTTATATACTTCTATTCCATATGTTTTATTTGGATCATTAGTAAATGGGCTATGTTTTTCAGAACATTGCCCTCCTATAGGTATTAAATAATTACTAACATGATTAATATATTCAATATTATGTGTTACTATTGTATCCAAATCCATCCATAAATAATTTATTTTATATTTGTCATATAAGTATTTATAAATATTTATTTTATTCCAGGACAAATTTAACCATTTTCCTTCTAAACCGCGGTGACCAAAATGATTTTCATTTTTATCAAAATACTTGTTTATTACAATATTTTGATTACAAATATTAAAACTAAAATTTGTAAAAATTTGTAATTCATAATCATTATTATATTTTTCGAGAGAATTAATTAAAGTATTAAGAACTAACAATAATGATTGTTTATCATGTCTTCCAATATCTACACAAAAAGTAAATATATAGATCTTTCCCATTTTATAATTAATATTAAATATATTTATTATAAAATAATATTATTATATTTATTATAAAATAATATTATTATATTTATTATAAAATAATATTAATATAAAATATATTTATTATAAAATAATATTAATTTATAATATATTTTCCCCAACTTTGACCCCGCCCATATTCATATTCTTCACTTCCTAATTCATGTACTATATTTTTTGATTTTGCTTCTGACCATGCTTTCATTGGTCCTATATTATAAAATCGAACCGATTCTTTTTTAATTACTGTATCATCCATAATTACAATTGTATTACTATGTGCTAAATTTTTACAATTATATAAGTCATTTATTGCTACATTATAATCATGACCGCCGTCTATAAAAATTAAATCAAATTTTACATCATTTTTTTTTATAAATTCTGGAATAGTAACCAAACTATTGCCTAAAATTAATGTATGTCGGTTTGGATAATTTGCATCGATATATGTTTTTCCAGTTTGAACAGATTTATGTTGACCCAAATCAAAACTGACTAATTGTAAATTATTATTATTTTTTAAAAATAAATCAGCCGAATGACCAGCATTAAATCCAATTTCCATTGCTTGAGTTATTCTATTTTCATTCATAATTTTTTTTAATGATTCACATTGTAATGGTACTTCTTGTGTAAATCCTTCCATGTATTTTGTTTTATTTAATTTATGATAATCAAATAAAGTTGACATTTTATAATATATATTAATTTATATTATAAAATAATTTAATTTAACGAATATTCTATTTGTTTATGATATTTATTATATAATCAATTAATTTATTTACATTTGTCGTATTAGTAACTGTTATTGTATGGAATTTATGATTCATATATTCTGCAATTGATGATTGAAATTCTATACCTCCCCCTGGTTCTGAATTTTGTTTATTGATTATAGTAATTAATAGCGCGCCTTTATTCATAAATATTTGATTTGCAAATGCTGCACCTTCACAACCGATAATTGCCCAAGCTGATGCACAAAGTTTTATTTGGTCACTTATAGAAAATTTTCCAAAATCTATTTTTTTTACATTATATAATTTACTTAAACTATTATAAATATCTTGGATACCATCATAATTTCTAGTATTTCTTTCTGGAATAATTATATATCCATTTTCCTTTGATATATTTGATTTTTGTTTAAATTCATTTATAAATTTATCAATTGCAAGTTGATAATTAGGATAATATCTATGAACAAAGTTCGGCCCATGATATGGTCTGTATGTATAACAGTAACCATAAACTATATATTTAAATTTACCACTTATTGTATCTGTATAGGTATCTTTTAAAAAATGTTTAAATATGTCTTTATTTGATGATAATTCTTTACTTAAAATAGGGTAATTGTTATTTGATACTCTATAAAAACTAGCTTTTCCTAAAATCTCTTTTTTTTCACTAAAAAAACGTTCAATATTTTTTTTTGTTATCCATAATGGTATAATATGATCTATTAACAAATGATAATATGAAGAAATTCCCCATGTATCAAATATATATAAAATATCATTGTTTTGCATATCTAGATTAATATTCTTATCTATGTTAAATTTAACATGAGATATTTGATTATTACTCCAACTTTGATACATAGTCGGTAAAATTTGTTGTTCTGATTTTAATTCTGTATTTATTGTAATAACATTATTATTTATTATACTATTTTTTAAAATCATAATATTCGCATTTGGTTCTTCAAGTGAATACTTAATAATCTCTGTTTTTTTGTTATTGTTCATTTTTATATATATAAAAATAACTTTCTTTTAATTGAATATTTATTTAATTATATAATCGACGTCTTGTATATATTTTCTTTTTTGATGTCTATTGGTTCCAGCACCATAATACCTTATTATATTATTTATTAATTCATTTTTATCTTTAATAGATAACCAATGATCTACATCACTATTCCAAGGAAATTGTGATTTGTATTTAACATATCCTTCATTATATAATAAATTAATATCTATTGGTAATGAAGTTTTTATGAATTCTCTATTAGAATCATATATATTTTTATGTATACACATAACATTATTCATATCATATAAAGATAATATATGGTAATTATTTTCATTATAAAATTCATAACCTTGAGATAATGAATATCCATAAAAATGGTCTGTTGCCCACGAGTATGATTCGTTAAAAAGTACTTCAAATTTTATTGGAGGCGGAATTTTCTCATTTATTTCTGATATTATTATTTTCGGTATATAATTATCTAATAATATTTTTCTAATTACAGATAAATCATAACCATCTATATCTATTTTTAAAACGTCCAAATTTTTTGGGACATTATGTTCCTTAAAAATTTGGAGAACATTGTTCGGGGTTAAAATTTTGTGTAAAATTTTATTATTAGGTGACATATTTTTTTTAGCCATTAAACATTTATTATTATCTCCTTCTATATATAATCCTGTATAATTTAAATCATTATTGAACACGTTTAATGGATCTTGTGTTATACCATCTCCACATCCAATATTTACAATATATTTAGATTCAGAAATATTATCGACAAAACTTTTTAAAGACATAATATATTAATTTATTACCTATCTTTAAATTAATATACAGTATTTAATAATTATTTAAATTCTTACAAACAATAAATCCATTTCTTTCCGTTTTATTTTCTTCTAAAATTTCCCATTGTTCTGGTTTAGATTTTATCTCCTCAACTATTTTTGTACATTTTGCAACATTAATATCATCTAGTAATAAATATTTACACCGATCTTTAATTAATTGAAATTCAAAATATGTTGTAAATTCTCCTCCGTCCAATAAAATCACATCAAATACATCTGGCAAATCATCTCTTTCTAAAAATAAATTACATTGTTTCATATTTTCCATATCTACCCTATGCCATTCTTTATAAGTTTTATTTGTCCTACATTGTGGAAATATATCATAAAAATTTTCAGGTTCAGTTTTGAATAAAACTTCATTTAATATATATACTTTTGTTAAATTACTATATAAAGATCTAGCATGCAAAGATTTTTCAATATTGCACTCTAAACTATAAAATACATAGTCATCTAATCTTAAAACTAGTTCGTCTGTAAATTGTTTGGTACTACCCATACCATTCCAAGTACCTACTTCTAAAAATGTTTTATAATCTTCATTTTTTGCAAATTCTTTTATTATTTCTGAAAATCTTCCATTACTTATCTGTCCCGTTAAACTATTATTTGCATTAATATAACCTTTTTTATCATTTTCTTCCCACATATAATATAATAATACTTATTATTTCATAGTCTTTAAATAATAATCTTTCATTATTGCTTTATTTCTTCCTTGAAAATGTAATACTACAAATCTAATATCTTTATTCAATCTTTTATTAAAAATATATGGTTGATTATTTATAAATTTAACCTTCTTATTTTTTGTTGTATTATCTACCTCGTAATCTTCTGGATATAAATGATTTCCATATGTTGCAAGATGTTGATCAAATGTAAATTCATTATTAAAAATTTTTGTTAAATCATTATCAAATGTTGGAAATCCAGGAAGTTGCAACCCCTGAAAAATATTCTCACCATGAGTATAATAATATAACAATGTCATATCACAAATACCACCTGGTTTTTTATATGACTGATGCCATTTTTCTATATTAGGTAACTGTTGTTTATAAAATTTAAAACAAAATATTACAAAATCTTGCAAATTATTAAAATTCCATATACTATGACAGCCATTTAAATCTTTGCTATGTGATGAACATAACATAAAATCATATGATTTTAAATATTCATTATCTATCTTTTCAATATTATCATAAATTAATACATCAGAATCACATATAAATGCGCGCTCTATTTTAAATTCTTTCATATAATCATATACTACAAACCATCTAATAATACAGATTAATTCTAATTGATATGAATTTGTAGAAAAATGTTTATATAATTTTTGAAATTCACTTATGCGACTGGCATATTTTTGAAAATGTACACAATTTGCACCCGTATGTTTATAAACATCAGGAACATCTGTCAATAAGATAACATTATTATTATCTTTTTTAGCATGTTTTAAACATAAGTGTACATATTCTCTATCACCCAAATGAAATATAATAATTGGCAAAGTCATTATAATTAATATATAAATATTTTATTAATATTTAAATATTAATTACTTTATATTTACTAGTATTATGGAAGAAAATAATAATATTTATGTTTCTAGTAGAGGATTATTGAAATCATGTGATTATTTTTCATTAACACCACATTCTAGTATTAGACAATTATATAACTATCCACAATTAGAAAAAATTAAAATGATAAAAAATCCGAGCATTTATATTTGTAGTAGCGCAATATATCATTTTATTACTGCTATGCTTCCGTTAATTGATTTTAATTTTATTCTTGTATCTGGAGATTGCGATGAAACAATACCCGATGAAATACTTAATAATAATACATTATTAAAATTATTAAATGATAATAAATTAATTCATTGGTTTTGTCAAAATATGACTCTTGAGCATAATAAAATAACCAGAATTCCAATAGGATTAGATTATCATACATTAACACAACGAGCTTTATGGGGACCAATTACTAGTTGCCAAGATCAAGAAAAAATGTTAATGATGATTAAAGAAAAATCAGTTCCATTTTGGAACAGAAATGTAAAATGTTATGCCAATTATCATTTTTCAATGAATACAAAATTAGGTTATGATAGAAAAGATGCGTTTCAAAAAATAGATAAAGAATTAGTATATTATGAATCAAATAAAGTAACCCGATTAGTAACATGGAATAAACAAAAAGATTTTGCTTTTGTAATATGTCCTCATGGCGGAGGTCTAGATTGTCATAGAAATTGGGAAGCATTATGTTTAGGGTGTATTCCAATTGTTAAAACATCTAAAATTGATAAATTATATGAAAATTTACCAGTATTAATTGTTAATGATTGGAATATTATTGATAAAAATTTATTATATAATACAATTAATAGTTTTAAAAAAAAATTTGAAAATAATGAATTTAATATGGAAAAAATTAAGTTAAGTTATTGGATTAAATTAATAAATAATAAATAAATTAATTAATAAATATATAAAAATTTATATTATATATTTATTATGGCATCTTGTTTAATTTGTGGATGTGTTAAAAATTGTGAATTATACTTAGATAATGTATTTAAAAATATAGAACAAATACAAAAATTATTTAAAAAAAGCAAAATTATTATAAGTTTTGATGTATCCAATGATTTTTCATTAAAGAGATTAATTGAACTCAAAAAAAAGTTTGATATTGATATAATTATTAATAAAGACCCTATAACAAATAGTAGAACTGTTAATATTGAACGAGCTAGAAACAAAATTTTAAACAAAATAAATGATAAATATAGTGATTATGATTATTTTATTATGATTGATATGGATGATGTATCAAGTAAACCAATAAATATCGATGTTCTTGAAGAAATTTTAGATGAAAGCAAAATTGATATATGGGATGGGCTATTTTTTAATAATGCTAATTATTATGATTTTTGGGCATTAAATTTTAAAGATTTTCAATATTCTTGTTGGCATTCTAATAATGTTAAAAAACTTATTAATTTAATGAATAGCGAATTCAAAAAAGAAACTAAAAATAAAGAATTTATAGAATGCCAATCTGCTTTTGGTGGTTTTGGTATTTATAAAATAAATAAATTTAAAAATTGTTATTATAGAAGTTTAATAGATTTAACTTTATTTAATCCAAAAACTATACAAAAAATATTTACATCATATAATATTAAATATATAATTAATCCAAATATTTATGATTGCGAACATAGATATTTTCATTTAAATGCAATTAGACAAAATAATGTAAAATTATTTATTTATAATAAAAATTTATTTCCACCTTATATAGGAGAACATACAAATATTTTAAATTAATTTTATTTATTATTTTCTTTAACATATTTCTCAATTAACTTTTTGTGTTTATTTGCTAATTCTTGTGTTTCTATTCTTAATTTCATTACATTATTAGAAAAAATTTGTTGACCAAGCATACTGTTATTTTTCCCTGTAAAATTTGGATCATTATTTATATCATAACGCGGAGTTCCACCCATATTAACTGCAAAATGATTTCTTAATGGATATAAATATGTAGGATGATATACCATGTTGTACCAATCATCACAACACCAATTTTTAATTTCTTCGGGAAAATACCAACCAAATATTTCCATGTGTTTCCGTGAAACAAATGATTGTGTTAATATTCTATTATTGTTATTAATTGGACCTGTTAAACCTATATTATTTTTACTTTTTAACATATTTATAGAATCATTTATCCAACCTTTAGTTTTAAATTCTATATCATCACCACATTGATAAAAATAATCACAGCCATCATCATATGCTTGTTTAAATAAAACATTCCACATAACGGTATGGTGCCCTTTTGGAATTTTTTTATTATCATAAATTATAAATTTAAAATCAATATTTTTAAATACATTTTTAAATTTTATTAATTCAGATTGTTCATGAATTTTATCAAAAATTCTATCATCTTTATCAATACCAATATAATATATATATTTATTGTCTTTATCTTGTGTTAGTAATGATGATTTTAAGGTTATATTATAAAGATAACTATCTTTAATATTTACCCAGGAATCTCTTTTATTACTTGTAGTAATAATTAGAAATGCTATTTTATAATTTGTATCATTTATATTATTTGACATTATAGAAATATATTAATAAATTAATATATTTTTATATTAATTTATTATAAATCATGAATAATCAATTAAATGAAAAAAATCAAAAAAATGAAAAAAATGAAAAAAAAAATATCAAATCAAAAGAAAGTCAAGAATTAAAAGAAACAAATGATAGTAATAATAATCTTAATGTTAATAAAGAAGAAGATAATAATATAAATCATTACAATGCAGAATGGTCTGATCAACATGAAAAAATCTTAATCGAATGGGCTGATAAAGCAATTTGCTATAGATGGTTACATTTAGAATCACATAGAAATTATTCATTTAGAAATAGATGGTTTACTATTCCAGTAATAATAATGAGTACTTTAACCGGTACTGCAAATTTTGCACAAGAAAGAGTTCCTGTAGATATTCAACCATATTATCAACTTATGGTTGGATCAGTTAATATTTTAGCAGGAATAATAACAACTATACAACAATTTT
>Ga0163109_10003489_pt1 | contig 12023 bp, 20 predicted proteins | sample CRUFie1St13metaG_FD_108704 | JGI IMG/M metagenome (GOLD analysis project Ga0163109, IMG submission 108704) | Marine microbial communities from the Costa Rica Dome - CRUD Field 142mm St13 metaG | ecosystem: Environmental > Aquatic > Marine > Oceanic > Photic zone | place: Costa Rica: the Eastern... | reverse complement strand
TCTGATTATGCACTAGCTGCATAATTAAGACGGGTTGGCAACTTACCTTGGAACAGAAAAGTTGCACGATTTTAATTTTAGTAAAAAGGAATAATAATATGAAAAAATTACTAGCTGCAGCTACATTTTTTCTTGGTATAAGTACAATGGCTCACGCCATGGATTTAGGTAATGGCATCTCTGCTGGTGCTGAGGTCGACGTAAACTATACAACAGGAACAGAAGTTTGGGTATACAAAGTTACTCCTGAAGTAGGTTGGGCTTCACCTATTGGTATTAACCTCAGTGCAGAATCAACAATTATGTTGGATGACATTGAATTCACAGGAGTCAAGTGGGGTGCTGATTACGCAATTGGAACTACAGGACTTAATGCCTATGCAGATATTGCAACCAATGAAGATTGGGAAAGAGGCGACATTACAATGGGAATGACTTGGTCATTCTAACGAATAGGGTCACTACTAAATAAGTGCGCGGGGAGTCACGGTTAGCTCCCCATTTTTAAAAATGTTTGATGTTATAGAATTAAATAATTATGAAATGCAACCATTCTATGATGAATGTAAATTACATGGTTTTGTAAACAATTATTCATACAAATCTATGCGATTTGATTTTGTCAAAGAGAGAGTTGGTAACTATTGGGGTTTAGTCTCAGATAGACTTGTAGCTGTAGCAGGCTGTCATAAGTTTCCTGAGGTATCAGACAATGCTTTTAGAATACAATTCAGAGGATGTGAACTCCCAGGAACTGATATTAAAAAATCCTTATCACGTTCACATTTCAATTCATCAACATTTAGAGAGCTCATACCTTATCAAATACAATGGTGTGAAAGACATGGTTCAGATGAATTATATCTCACTACAAATTTGGATAATAAGAATCACCGTGCAATGCAACTTATTGCAAAGCAAGGTTTTTTAACTCTCTATTCTCAACAAATACTGTTTGAAGTGGAGCAATCAATATGGAGGTTTAATATTGATAAATATATTTCAGAACGTAAAAAAATTGGTATCTACACTGTACAACCCCCACCACTTATCTCAAGCTAAAGCAGCTGCAGGAGTAATGGGTGGTTATTGGTGGCATTGGGTACTAGCAATGAAAGAAGCTCACTTTCTATTCTGGATCTTTCTAGGTAGTGTTGTTCATGCTTTTATTCCATGGGTATTAGATTTTAAATTGTTAGAGTGGAGAATCAATAGATTAAAAACCTTAAAACAAAAATTACCTGACGATCCTCAATTAAAGAAAGTGCATTTTGATGAATAGTTATTTTGACGGTCAGTACATGCCATTAGATAATGTACGAATATCTCCTTTAGATTTTGGCTTTATTCATAGCCAAGCTACTTATGATGTTATGAGAGGTCTAACTTTCTTTGATAAACATTACAAACGTTTTTCAGAAAATTGTGAGTATTATAAATTCCCTGTTCCAGATAAAGATGAGTTGTTGCAAATAATAAACAAACTTTTAGAAGGTGATATGTTTGTGTGGTTGATTGCATGGAAGGGTACTCCTCCATCAGGATCTCCTAGAGATTTAAATGGCCCTGATCATTTTCTAGTTTACACTAAACCATATTACTCTTTAGCAGCTGAACCAGTGACAGTTGATATAATAGATGATTTACCAAGATCTCCTGGATATCAAGAAAACAAAAATTTCTCTTGGATAGAATTAACTCGAGCACAACAAATGTGTCAAGGAGATACAGCAATCGTAAGAAGTGTAGATGGATACATAAACGAAGGTCCAGGATTTGGAATTTGCTTTGTTGATCATGGAGATCATGTTTGGACTCCTAGGACAGATGTATTAAATAGTGTGACTGTTGAAGTTGTTGGAGAAATTTGCAAAAAAGAAGATATAGTGTTTCAACGTAGAGACTTTAGACATCATCAATTTAAAGAATGTTTTTTATGTAGTACAAGTGGTGGTATTACTCCGGTAAAACAAATAAGAGGTCATGCGTATACACATCAATTGACTAATAGAATAAAGAACATATATGATGGGCTTGTTTCCTCCTAACACTATTGATTCAATAGATTATGATGTTAATTATATGGATTATGTCACTAAGAAACCTGAGTGGCCTTCTAAGTGGATCAACTATAAAAATTGGTTTTTAAATACTGCTGTTCCAAAATTAAAAGAATTAAATATTAATGGTACTATGATTTTCACTGGTGTATGGACAGGTGAAGATTATACTACAATTAAACAACATTTTCCTAAACTAACATTAATAGGTATTGACGCTGTAAAGTATACATCAGAAGATATAATAATAGAAGATGTTCGAACTTATCTACCAACATTATCTACAGAGATAGATATTATGTGGAATGGTATTGGACCCTGGCCTTGGAATAGAGAAAGTAAGCAAGCATGTTTTGATTATGCAAAACAATATTTACGCTCAGGAGGATTATATATTGATCATATACATACAGTACGGGATGCATTAAACATTGTTAATGATGATGGATTTAAGATCTTAGATGATCGTTTTTTTATGATGGAGAAACTATGAAAAAATTAGACTTTTCAGATGTTCTTATTGAACCAGGGGTTTGTGATAAACCAATTACTAGGGGTGATGTTAATATTACTCCTAATGGCTATGTTCCAATTATTGTATCTAATATGGTAACTCTGGGTAAATTTGAAATAGCCAAAATTGCATCACAACACAAAGTACTAACATTCATATCTAAAGAATACTCTGCTGACGCTATGATTGAAAATCTAGCACAAGTGGACAAACAATATGTTGGAATAACATCAGGTGTAAGAGACTTTGACCACACAAGAATATTACAAGTTTTAGAGCTTCATAATAATTTTGCTTATCTTAATTTGGACATTGCTAACGTGGGTGCAAATGTGCAAGGTATGGTAGATACAATAAAACTATATCGAAATAAATTTAAAGGAAAAATTGTAGCTGGAAATGTTGCAACTCTAGAAATGGCTAAACTATTAGAAGATGCTGGTGCAGATATTATAAAAGTTGGAATTGGATCTGGAGCTGCTTGTACAACACGAACTGAAGTTGGAGTAGGTGTTCCTCAATTGTCAGCAATATATGATATTGCTAATCATGTATCTGTTCCTATCATTAGTGATGGTGGATGCACAACACCAGGGGATGTTTGTAAAGCTATAGCTGCTGGTGCTGATTATGTGATGTTAGGTGGTATGTTTGCATCATGTAAAGAAATGGCTACAGATGGTTCAGATAAAGTAGACTTCTTTGGGTTAGGTTCTCAAAAGATGTATACAACTTATGTTCCTACCGAATCTGAATATAGACCGGTTGAAGGAAGAACTTTACAAGTTCCTGTTAAAACCACTATGGAAGAAGTTATTAATCAAATAAAAGGAGCATTGAGAAGTGTATGCACTTATGTTGGAGTAGATTCAATTGACAAGTTACATACAAAAGCAAAATTTATACAAGTTAATAATCAGTATAATAGGTCTTTAGAAAAATATGGCACCTGATAATTTATATTATAAAGTAAAGAACATTTTTTCACCTGAAAAAAGACAACAAATGTTAGAGCTTGCTAATAAACCAGGTGCATTCTTTGATAATAGTTATGGTATATCTTTCTTTAAACATCCTCTACAATTAGACTCATTGGAAATAAATGGACCATGGCAAGTTCAAATGTTAAAACAAACAGTTGAGGAATCTAAGATACATAAAGATAAGAATAGACATAATGAGTTTGACGATATCTATATGCCAAGAGCAACTGTTATAAATTGGCCTATACAAGGTAAAGGATATACAGTTTTTTATGCTGAAGACAAACATGCTTGTATAGGAACGGTTAGTTATACAAATGAGTCCGGTGCTATATTAAACACAGGAGGTTATAATCATAATGTAATATTGTCTAGCGATCAACCTAGAATTGTTTTTCAATTATGCTTTGATACTAATTTTGAGAGAGTAAAGGATTTCTATGAAAAAGATCTTTCTATGCGGACCTATTGAAAATGTAAACAAATCTCTCAGATTGGATTGGAGAGTTAAAGCTACTAATGCATTAACAGAATCTGGCTTTGAAGTTATTACTCCTGTTACTCCTATGACAGATATTGATAAACAAGGTCACTTTTCTAATCAAGATATATTTGACTTTGCTATTAATAACCTTAAAAGAACAGATATAGTATTGGCAGATGTTAGATATCTTGAACGAGAGAATACAGGAACAGCTGCTGAATTAATGTATGCTCATATGTTAGATATTCCTATTATTGGTTGGATGGATAAAGTAGAAACACCAAGAAGAGTTTTTATTAATGTTTTAGTAAAACAAATGTATTATAATTTAGAGGAAGCAATACTTGCAGTACAACGATATTATGAGGAACGGTCTGACAATTAGTTCTTCTGGGACTACTGGACCTCCTAAAAAAATATATAGATCACCTGATAACATACTAACTTGTATGGAAGTAGCTTTGGATGGTCAACAAATAACTTCTAATAGTAGAGTGTTAACAGTAACTAGATTAACTCATGCTGGAGGTAGTTTATTACAAACTCTGCCAGCAATGCACGTTGGAGCTTATGTTGAGATAACAACATTTAATCCATATAAATTTTTAAAACAGATTAAAGATTTTACTCACACATTTCTTCCTCCAGCTATGATGAAAGCTGTTACTAAAACCAAAGGGTGGGCAGATACAAGATTAGATAATATTAGAATAGCTGGAGGATCTGATCGTGTAGATTGGGATGTTATAGAACAATTCGTTGAGCGGGGAGCTATTGTTCAACCAAATTGGGGTATGAGTGAAGTTGGGCCTTTTTGCATAAATGCTGAGTATACTTGTTTGGAAGATATAAGTAATCATAAAAATCATGTTTTTCCAAATGTCCTTGGGGATACATTTTATGTTGATTATAAAATTGTTAATCCTGTTAATAGATGTGGAGAATTGCATATAAAAAGTGATATGTGTGTTTATGATGGTTGGTTTCCAACTGGTGATTTAGTTTATGAAAATAATAATGTTTTATATTATAAAGGTAGATTATGACATTAGATGATTTGGCAGAATTGTTAGTACAACTAGATGCATCTGAGTATGGAGCAAAAGTAGAAAGCAAACGTAGTGATGAAGAGTACTATGAGGCTCAGCGTAAAGAAGCTGGACTTATGGATTGGACTAGTCATTATGGAACAGTAATTGATGACAATGGTAAGGTTAGAAATGATAAAAGTGTAAGAGATACAAAAGCATGGATTGTAAGAAAACATCTAGCTAAAATTGTTATTGATGGTATAAGGTTTGATAAAGATCATTTAGATAAACTAGGTTTTGCAGATAATGACCACATGAGAGAATTAGGTGGTCTGGTTGCAACATATTATAAACGTAATCAGATTATGCATAGGTTTGCTATTCAAAGTATGTTTTATGATTATTTTAGAGATTGGACTAAAAACAACTTTGATAGAAAACAATTTATTGATAAAACATATTCATACAATATGGCTGATGAAACATATGGTACAGCAGAAAATAAATTTGACGAAGATAATATTAAGCAAAGACGTTCTGAGTTTATTAGGTTCTGGGCAGATCATTTTTCAGGTAGAAAAGATGAGGACTTTAGAGCAACATATGATTGGGAACCAGCAGATGAAGATTTAGAATATTGGATACAGAAAGATTGGTTTGATTACTTTGAAAAAGAACCAGAAAAGTTTGAACGAGTGGTTGAGTTATTAATTAATACATTAGATAATAATAAATCATTAAAGGATAGGTTTAAACAATGTTTAGAGTTGTAGATGAAATTATACAAGCTGGTTTAGATACAATGAAAGATGAACCAGCTAGAAATTTAGATAATCATAAAAGGTGGGCATTTAGTCAAGAGCATTTTAGTAAGATTAGTGAACATTTTAATAACCTTAACTTTTTAAATGGTGCAGTCTTTTGGCACAATGAACCATATCCATTACACGTTGATGTTTGGGATCCAAGAAATAAAAGTCAATTGTTAATTCCATTAAAATTAGAAAAGAAACAAAAGTTTATTATTTTTGATCAAACATATGAAGGTTCTATGACTTGGAAAAACTATGTACCAAAAGAAATAAAGAAAGCAGAGTATGCAGATGCTCCTAAGAACACTACAGGATTACGGCCTTGTGAAACAGAAGGAGTACAAGGACTAACAAACCAACCTATCAATTCAAATTTAGCAGAACAACTTCCAGAAGATCCAGATTTTTATTTTGGATTGTCGGGTAAGTCTTATGATTGGACACCAGGAGTAGGTATGGCATTTGAATCAAAAACTTTGCATGCTACAGGAAAAATGGATTATAAATACTACAAAACAGGGATGGCTCTGTGGTTTTCAGATACCATAGAAGACGTTCTATCATGCATGGGAGCTGAAATATGAAAACAGTAGATATAGCTTCTTCCGTTATTACTAATGGAATAAAAGTAATGGAAGATGATAGTGCTAGATTTAGAAATGATAGCAATTTTAAATGTTGGACAGTAAAAACTAGTCCATGGTCTGATCTTACATTATCTGATGGATTAGTAGCTAAACATAGCGAACCTTTTAATCTTCACACAGATACTTTCCACGCTACAAATAAAACCAACATAATCATTCCTTTAGAAATGGAGGGTTCTCAGTCTTTACTAGTATTTGATCAAACTTATGATAATTCTGCTGTATGGATAGCCGCTGGAGATACGAATAGAACTAGAGACTCAGATCCAAAGAACATAATTGTAGGACCACCTAAAGATACTTCAGGTGTTTCAGGTTTAACAGGTAAGGCTGTTCCTTCTGATTTAGAATCATATTTAATCCATGATAAAGATTTCTACTTTGGTCTATCTGGAACTAATTGGACTTGGGAAATTGGTAAAGGTGGAATCTTTTCATCTAATCAAATTCATGGAACAGGTAACATGAATAGTAAGACAAAGACCACTATGACTTTGTGGTTTAACAATACAATAGATGAGGTTTATGATTGTATAAGCAGCTAAAGATTAGCGACAAATACACAAATATATTAAAAGAAAAAATTAAGGAAGAATCAAAGCATACAGCATCTGGTACATTATGGATATTAGATAAAGAATTCTGTGAGCAATTTGATTTTATTAATATTGATGCATTCGTCCCTAGTTCAAACATATTTAAAATAGGCAATTCGTATAAACCACACACTGATGTGTTTAAGCCTGAAATCCAAACCAATGTCTTAATACCAATTCAATCTGAGGTTGAAGAAGATTTATCAATGGTATTGTTTAATCAATCAATACAAGATCGAGGAACATGGGTTTGGAATACTGTAAAGGATGTATCTGAATATCCTCCAAACACACACACTACTAGACCATGTGAAACAGAAGGGGTTGTTGGTTTAACTAACAAACCAGTATCACAACATCTAGAACCATATCTACCATATGACAAAGAATATTTTTTTGGTTTATCAGGAGTTGCAGTGCCATGGACTTTTGGAACAGCAACTGCTTTTTCAGCTAGAAATATTCACTGCTCTGGAAAACAATCGGGTTGGAAAATAGGAGCTTCTATAAGGCTAAGCTGTCCATGGGAGGAGGCATTTGATCCAAAGGCACTTGAATCCCCCTCACTTTAGAATGATCTCGTTCTCGTTCTTTTTGTAGACGAATCTTAAACACATCTTCTAATTGAAATTGTCTATTGTCTGGAATTAGTCCTGCACGTTTAATTGTTGCAATAGCCTTTTTCCATCTTCTAAATCTTTCAGAAAAAGTTAACTCTCCATCATCATTAATAAATCTCCATGTTTCAGCATGATCGTACCAAGCAATGTCTTCATACAATGGAGTGTTCCTGACAATCATTACAATGTTAGTTCGTACTTCAATCAACTCTTTGTATTTACTAGACCAATTCAATAGATCAATTGTATCTTGAAAGTCTTCTTCTGTTTCAGTTGGATATCCTACCATCATAAGATATGTCATAGTAATCCCACGTTTCCCCAATTCATCTATACTATCATACATACATTCATTAGTAAACTTTTTCTTCATATCATATCGTACACGTTGCGATCCTGACTCAATACCAATATCCAATTTATGACATCCAGAGGCTTTTATCATATCCCAATCTTTTTGAGTCATACCGCTTCTAAAGATAAACATTCCTCTCCATTTAACAGGAATGTTAGCTTCTGCTAATGCAATACAAAATTCTCGGAATGCCTTCATAGATCCATTTACAAGACTATCAGAAAAGTTAACATAATCAATTCCATACTTATAATGCATTTCAACAATTTCATCTGCAATATCTTTGCCTGGTCTATATCGATACTTTTTCCACAATCCAGCAACATCACAAAAAGTACAATTACGAACACATCCTCTTGAACCAGTTACAGTATGAACTTTGTGAGGATAGTTGTTTAAATCTACATCTGAGTAATCTGGAAAAGGTAGATTATCTAAGCAATCGATTTGGGCAGATGTGTATGGTTTTCCTTTTATTAGATTGGGTAATTGTTTATCACCTTCACCTTTAATAACATAATCTACTAACCCAGCTTTTTTCATTTCTCCACCAAAATCAAATGTGTGTACTTCAACATCAGATCCAGAATTAGTAAGTCCTAAACCTCCTAAAACAATTTTAGCTTTTGTCATGGGTCTTAGAATTTGTAATAGTTTTCTTGTAAACACTTGAGAGTTATATGTAAAAACAGATATCCCAATCCAATCATAATCTACTAACTTCTCACAATATTTCTTAATCCAAGTTCCATATTCTGGCTTATAATGAGTTCCATATTCACACCACATTCTAACACTATCAGCATTAAAGTGACTAGTAAACTCTGAGTTTAAATCATAACAAGTTGAATCAATTCCTTCTTCTTTTAAACATCCTTTAAGAAAAAAGATGGCTGCAGTAGGAATTGTGTGAACTTGTAGTGGTGTGGAAAGTAAAGCTATCATTACCCATAAAGCATTGTTAAAGTTTTATCAACACTTTCTCTTGACAGTGCAACATTCATAACAACAAAATACCAAGGCTCAGTACTTGCATTGAATACAGTATGTGTCTTACAAGTATCTATAAAAAATACTTGTCCTTGATTAAATTCTAATTTCTTTTCTTCTAACATAAAATAATTTTGTTCAGAACAATAAGTCATTGGTAAAAACAATCTAAAAGCATCTACGTGTACATGTCTACAATCTCTGTGAGAAGGAAAGAAACCTCCTGTGTTCAATCTAATTATATGAGTCCTTCCTAAATATTTTTCAAGTGGATCTAACCAGTCTTTAAAATAAGGATATATTTCTGTCTTTACATTAAATCGATCTTCACTTACAAACTCACCAGTTTTCTTAGCATATTCGATTAACGAATCTAAATCAGGTATTCCTGACATTCCTCCATCAAGACTAGTGATACTTAAAGCATCTCGATCAATATTCTTTCTTGGATTATATTTAACCCATTCATATTTTTCAGCTAACGTGTCACATATATTTCCAGTGTCCTGTTTCAATTGTAATGGATAACAAGATCCAAACCTAATTAAAGCATTATATAATTCAGAGTTGTTCAATTTTCATATCCTTTGTAAATGTTGGAAATTTCCATTTTTCATCATCTGGTCCAGATCTGACAGATGGTAAAATAATATCTTTATTGTAAACTTCTTCGTGTTCAGTTCTATCTTTGTCTGGATGAGGAACACCTACTCCAACTAATAGTTGTAGGTTGCTACCATGAAAGAAACCTTCCATCTCGTGAGTCCAAAATGCTGAACACAATCCGGTTTTATATCCTAACAAATTAGCAGCTAAAATTAATTCACCAGCAGCTATACCTATACTAAAGTGTCTTTGTTTTTCTCTCTCTTCAAGAGCATTAGACCTAATATCATCTCTTTCTTCTACTATTGCATGAATCATTGATCTAGAATTATCTTGGTTCCAATCATCACAAAAAGCAAATAACAGATTAGCATTTACCTGTGAATTACGAACATTGTATTCCTTTGAAGTTCTTCCATCTCTGCTTGTGTGTGTTGTATCTTTAACAACAGTAAAATGTTTTGTCTTATGGTATATTTTATATATTAAATCTTTATCAGTTGTATAATAAACTTTATAATGAGTTTCATTTTGTTTAGTTGGTGCATTAATAATAGTTTGCACTAAGCAATCAACATCTTTCTGAGGAATAGTAGCAGAATGATCCCAATTTCTTTGAGCTGCATTAGATGAAGCAGATGCTAAAATAATTTCATTTTTTTTCATTTTTTTACAAATTAACTGTTGACTTTAAGTTATTTATGAGGGATAAAGGGGGTAAGTTAAATGAAAGGAATAAAGATGAAAGTTACAGTTTATCATAAAGATTTTGAAACAACAGGTGCATACACAAGAGTTGCTGAAGTGTTCTGTGAAGGGATTACTGATGAGAAAGAAGCATGTGAGTATGCTTACCGTTGGACTCAGAATATTGCTGATAGCTGGAGCCATCCTCAGGGTGTTGCTGACAAGAACGAAAATGTTGTAATTGTTGGTGAGCTTCCAGTACGTGGTGGAAAAACTTTTGGTCTTAGATCTTCAATGATGGGTGATCGTTTCTATATCAACAGTGGTTCTGTTTATGATTGTGCAATGATTGGTTTTGAAGAAGTTCCAGCAAGGGAGGAAATATAATGCAAGAACAACTATTTAAAAGCTCATGGGCTGTAAATCAAGGATTTGAAACTCTTAGAGAACAACTTAATGAGTTGATACCTCCATCAGGTAGATGTGAGAAATCAAGATCTACAAACAAGAAACTAGATAGGTTTCGTACTGCTCAGAATCTAATATACGATTTGTTCAACAATGGTCTTTGTAATCGTAAAGCTCATTTCAGACAATTCTTTGGTTGGGCTCCATATGGTTTTGATTTTCATAGAAATCAATGGGAAAGGTTCGAAGAAGCACTTGAGCCTATATTTACTGAAATAATGCAGGAAGCTGCTACTGAGCAAAAGAAGTTAGGAAATCTGTAATGGATAGTTTAGAAATACGTAACAGGATTCGTCTTTCAGTAGCAGCTTATGCATATGAGTTCAAAGACGATCCTATAATGTCTGATGAAGATTTTGATAAATTAGCTAAGCAAATTAATCCTGAAAAAAAGACAGGTAATCGTAAACTAGATAATTTCTTTAAGAAAGAGTTTACAGCTGACACTGGAATGTGGATACATAAACATCCAGAGAAAAATAAGTTAGAGCAAATTTATTTAAATTTTTTTAAGAAAAAGTGAAATTAACTGTTGACTTTATTATTAGAGTATGGTATAAGGGTATTATGAATAAGGAGATAAACATGAAATTTGATTATGATGACAATATTTTTTCTGATCTTTGTAAAGATGTTTACGGTACTCGTAGCCCTGCTCGATCAGGTCATCTTTCTCATTACTATAATGAGACTCCAGAAAACAAGCAAAAGATCTGGGACGATCTTTGCGACCAGCTAGAATTGGTTATGGCTGAGGAAAAAGCTGCTGAGAAAAAAGCAGTTGACCTCTTCGAAAATCGGATTCAAGAGACAATTAGTCTTGGAGCTGGTAACAGAGAGACAGCTATTCGCTGGATCTTAGAAGGTGAATTCGGTGATTCATTATCCGAATGGACCTTTCAAGCAGGTTATCCCTGCTACATTTTTAACATTCCTTACTCTTATGAAAAGGAATTTGAGCCGATTGTAAATGCGGCTTATGACCCATCAACAATTGAACGTGATCATCCTGATCACGTAGCAGCCTAAGGAGGATATATTATGGCGCATGAAGTAGAAACAATGGCATACGCAGGTGAGAAGCCATGGCACGGTTTAGGTGTTCCTGTATCTAATGACTTAACTCCACAGCAGATGCAAACCAAAGCTGGTTTGGATTGGGAAGTTACT
>Ga0163109_10003488_pt1 | contig 12024 bp, 21 predicted proteins | sample CRUFie1St13metaG_FD_108704 | JGI IMG/M metagenome (GOLD analysis project Ga0163109, IMG submission 108704) | Marine microbial communities from the Costa Rica Dome - CRUD Field 142mm St13 metaG | ecosystem: Environmental > Aquatic > Marine > Oceanic > Photic zone | place: Costa Rica: the Eastern... | reverse complement strand
GCATCGCCTAGTTCTAGCATTGATTCAGCTTGCATTTCTGCTGTGTCTTCCATCCAGCCTGTAACTCTGTTGACCATGTCTTTTGCGGCCATAACAATTTCAGCCTTGTCTTCTTCGCCTTCAAATAGTTTTGCGGCATGCACAAAGTAATTTTCAATAATGTCTTTGCCTTTGTCAATCTTCATTTCGCCAAGTCCCCGTAAAGAATTAAGTTTTTTGCCCACTGCCATAGCAAATGGATGATCTTTAGGAAGTGAACGCATAAAAGCTAAAAACTTTGGATTTTCAATGTATGCTTTTAGTCTATCTGGATCATTTTTCAACTGTGCAAAAACCTTAGTAGCGTTTCTAATCATTTTATCTTGATCTGGATTACCAGCTTGATCTACAGGTGCTTGTCCAAATTCTGTTGCTCCTTGAGCTTCATCAGTTTTCTTTTTCTTTTTCTTTGCGTCTTTGGCTGCTTTTTTCATAGGCTCTTTTTTGTCTCCGTCTTTATCTAAATCGATGTAATCTGGTTTAGCGCCTTCGTTAACGTCCCCACGCTCCGCTATAGCAGTATTCAAAACATCAAGGAAGAGTTTGTTTTTTTGATAAGATGAGTCTTTTAATACTGCGTCATAACTTTCGTTAGTTTCAAACTGACTAAGTTTTGTGCGAATTTTGTTTCGTGCATCCTGCAACTGCTCTAATGTGAAAGTATCAACATTAATCTTTTGGCCAAATGCTTTAGATAAATTTGCATTCAAAGTTTCTGTTGTCTTTGGTTTTGAAATATCTCTTAAATTCATAGCTCTCTTCCTATTGTGTTATATTTATTTATCTTAGTTGTCAAATATCAAACCTATCAAACGGTACTTGGCATTGTAAGCATTTTCTTCAGCTATTTCTAATCTTACCCTAGCAGATGATTTTCTTATCTCTTCAGACGCTTTTTCAATGGTATTTTTATAAAACATTGCGTCTATTTGGTTCTTTTCTAAGGTTTTGTCTAATCTTTTTATTTCTGTGTGTAGTGATTTACCGTCTAAATCTAGTTTAACATAAGCAAGAGCCGCAGATTTACTCCAAAAATGATCTACTTTTTTGTTATCAATACAGTCGTATACTAGATATCCAGTCTTGTTTTTTCTTATTATGTAATGACCAATACGGATGCTGTTACCTTTCTTATAGGGTATTTTACCCATATAATAAGGATCATCAAGTAGTGTTTCTAGTTGTTCAAGGGCATTTTCATACAGCATTCTTTTTTACCAAAAAAGAGTCTTCACTTCCTATCTTACTTACTAAACTCTTCCTTATCAGACTGTCTAATATGAATTGTTGTCGTTCGTTATATGAGTTATAGGGTAAAGCCTTTTCAGACATTGTTGTCAATAAGGCTTGCTCTTCAATGGTTGTAAACACTGTAAAGTCAGTGATTAATTCGTTAAGTTTCATTACATGGTACCTGTCGCTATGTTGACCTTAGCTCCTGGAGCTATTTTAGGAGCCACAGCACCATTTGATTTCATATCTAGTTTGAAGTTCTTTCCTGATGGATCTTTAGGATCAGGCTGGATCATACCTGGCTTGTTAGGATCTTTAGGTACTATTGTAGTAATCTTTGTTTTAGGATCAATTAATGTTACCTGTTTATCATCTGCATTTACCACCGTAAGTTGTTGTTCAGTGATTGCTATATCAGCTATTTCATGAAATCTCATTTAAACTTTTTCCTTCCAAAAGGTGAACTGCGTTTTGACATAGGCTTGTTTAGTCTTGGCAATCTCATACTTGCAGGATTGTTTCTTCTTGTAATTCTACTCTTAACAGCCATTGTCTTTCCACGTTTTGCTTTAGTTTGGCTTAGACTTGCACTCTTCCTTACATTTATAGGTGCATTACAAGCCGCAGGACTACTCATCACACGCCCTTTTCTGTGTCCATGAGTGCATCTATACTTTCTAGTCTGTTTGCCTCCTGCTCTAGACCAAACTCTGGTTACTTCTGCTACTATCATCTTCCGCCTGCCGACTTATTCATCTGTCTAACACGTCTGGAAACTGGATTCATACGTTTTGTTCTTTTGGCTTTTCTAGCCATCCTGTTTCCTAGTCTTGCTTTTGTTTTTTTAAGTCGAATTCTTGCGGCAATATTAGGTGCGGCAAAGCATTGTGATGCCATTTTAACCACACGTCCTTTGCGTTGCCCGCTGGTACATCTGTACTTACGCACAACTTTTTGACCTGACTTAGCCCATACTTGTTTTTCTGCCACAATGGCGAATTCTCTTAACAGCATGTTAGTATTTAGTCTTAAGTAACGTTAATTAGGATAACTACGATGGTTGAAAGTAAACCTGCAACAACTGTGCCTGCGGCACCAATCATAACTTTCATCATTGCTTTGTTGCCATGCACAATATCATTATGGATATGCTCTACCTTCTCTTCGATTTTGGTGAGGCGACCTTCTAGTTGTTCGTACCTTTGCTGGCACAAATCAACATGGGCTTCTAAATTTTCTTTTTCTAAGTCTGTGGCTCTTGCCATCTATTCTCTCCGTTCCTTATTCTCTTGGACGGGGCCTTTTCAATTGCCTAGTAAGATGTAATGTTTGCCGTAATTCTATTGCCTATTCTTATATATTATTTACCGCTGTCAGTTTTTTCATTATCTAACAACTTAAAGATAACATTTTTATCTGCCTTGTCTTTTGTCCTAAAAGCACTTATATTTATATTTGCAGTGTCAGACAGGCCTTTAATTATTGGCACTAGATCAAAGTCATTTATTAGCATTTCCTCTGAAAGAGCATCAACAAATTCATGTGTAAATTCAAATGTCCAATAACGTTGCTTGTCAGTGATAGCAGTGCCAAATCCCATATCAGTAATGTCATCAACTGTTGCGAAACAACTGTATGGTTGGATATTACAACGTAGACTAGCTGTGTTCACAACTGTGTTGTAATTAGCTTGTTGACCTTTTGCTATTTTATCACCGTGCCTATTAGCTTGTGATTGAGTAATATCCACTACTGTAATAATTTGCCATCTGTGTTGCATGACTGTATTTACAGGTCATAAAAAAAGGGCGAACAAGAAATGAACGCCCTTTTCTATATGCTGTAGATCAACTATTATGAGAATGAAATTGTATCGAAATCTCTTTCAACAATAGTTAATGCACCACAAGCGATACCGTCAACTGTACCCATAGCTTGTAAACGCTCCTGCATAGAAGTCGCTGTTACACCATGACCGTCAACTACCATAACGATTTTACCGTTTGTGCTTGCTGATTTGTACATTAATGGTTGGAATTCTCTTGCCATAGTTTCGATGAAACCACCGATTCCGTCTTTGGCTGCAAGAGTTGCCCCTGCGTCTAATTCCATAATTTTAAGGTTTGCTACGCTATACTGCTCGTCGTGGTCGAAACCTGAACCTGCACCTTGTGCGGGATTTGTTCTAGTTACTGCTGCCATTTTCTTCTCCTTTATCTTAAAATAGCCATCACGCTCAGTGATGTTTTAACATATGTATTTAGTGGATAACGAAAATTTTAGCGTTTTAAGGTCTTTTTCGCCCGATTTTGGATAGATTTAAGTAAATTTATGTAAGATGGCCCTGCTCTGACAATATCATCCATTACTTTAGCTACAGGAGCATATGCTCTTACCATGTTGCTAGGTATAGGTCTACCATCTCTTACATGTTCTAAGAATGCTTTGATGAGTATTAAATTTTGTGGTTTTGCAAGTAATCTATAATAGATGTAACTAGGATCTGTGCTAGGCATCATGTCTGGTGTGCTTACAGTAGGCTCTTGATCTTTAACTCTATCTGATTCAAGATCTTTAATAGCAACCAAAGTAGAAAAATCATCTATTATATCACTGTTTCTAAGTTTAGCTCTTAAGGCGTATAATAGTTTTGTTGCTAGAACCTTTTGTGTTTTGATACGCGAAGAATCTTCTAGCTTGCCTAATGATCTTCTGATGTTTTTATATTCTGTATTCTTTATGTCCAAGCCGTTCTCCATTCTTATAAACAACTGTTGGACACTCGTTGGAACTAATCCTTTTGATACAGTAGAAAGATAACTTCTAACTTCTCTAGTAGGTAAAGTTACATAGGCTTGCACACGTCTTGCGGCTCCAGGATCTTTTAATTTTCCCAGTGCTGTTTCATCTCCATTGATGAAGTATAATAAGTTATACAAGTCAGTGCCACTAATTTTAAAATTTTTATAATTAGGGCTCAAACTATTTCTGCAATAATCTTGTACGAATCTAGAACTGCTAGGATATTGACGCATCATTTCTATTGTCAAAAGTGTAAGATACATTCTTTCACAACAGTCTGCATATGTCAAAACCTTTTGGTTCTGACTGTCTCTAGTCATTCTAGCTTCTGAAAGTTCTTGCAAAAATTCCATATTACATATACTTCATCATAAAGATTTGGCCAATTTTGTGATAATCTTTTTCATCTACAAAATCGTGTAGTGTGGCACTTTTCTGCAAGTCTTTAGTAAACTGCATCTTAACATTTGGCTTCATGCCTTCTGCTGTCAATAGCTGTCTTAATACTTTTGCTTGCTGAGGTGTTACTTCGATCTTTTCACCGTCGTCAGTTATCACATGCTTGATAGGATTAGGATTGCCTGTGCTATCTAATATTTTACCTAGCTGGTCAAACATAGACTTTTGTGCAAAGCCTTCACCTTCGTCGTCTGCATCTAATTCACTACCGTAGTTTTTAAGACCTAAATCGTCGAAGTCACCTTCTTTCATAATGTCTTTAAGTTTCATTTTATTTTCCTTATCGTTGTACTGCTCTGTTAGCTTGGGTGAATCCACCTTCACCTCGGTTTACTAATTTTAAGTCGCCTTTAGGATTAGCTATAACATAACCTTCCCCACCTGCGTTATTGCCTATACTTGCCTTTACATCAGCATCATGACTATCAAACTGATCAATGATATCATTTTTTATAGCCTGTGTTGCACCAACAATTTTCCAAAGATCTTCAAAGCCTTGTTTATTTTGCCCTATGTAATCTACTAATCTTTGTTGTTTAGGCACACTGACTTTACTTGTCTTAAGCCATTCAAAGAAATCTTTTTGCATGTTAGTTTGATTCATGTAAAGATACATGATTTGATCAAAGTCTGCAAGTTTCAATTCACCCAAAACATTTTTATCTAAAAGTTTATCTATGCCTGCACTGCTTTTTGATACCAGAGCCTGTAATCCTTTTATATCATCATTAATTACGTTAGGTGCTTTGCTTACAGTTACTGGCGGTACCACAAGCACTTCATTACCTGCAAAGAAAGATTCTGGATCAACTTGTATTGCTGTCTCGTTTCCTTCTCCATCCATTTGTCTGTGTATGACCACACCAGTTTTACTCTGGCTAATTTTTTTGCCTAGATCACTGTTTACATCAACTCTATAAGTTACAATATTAGGAGTAAAAACATATTTGTTTTCTTCAACAGGAGGAGTATTGTAATATAAAAGATCTCCTTTGAAATATCCTTTAAAATCCCTAGGTACTGCTTTTTCATACACAGAAAATGCTTCCTTCATATTAGAGGCAAATGCTATGCGGTCCGGCTTATCTCTGTTTGCTCCACCACCACGATTGAGGAGGAATTGTTCAAGGTCATCTCCACTAGTTGCTCTTTCGACTCCTCCTTTTTTAACGAACCCTGACTTGTCTGTAAATACAAACTCTCCATCTTCATTGCGTCCAAAAATGATTGCGGGAGATCCATCCCATTTGATAGTAACATCTTTGTGTCCTCCTTGCTCTAAACTTTTTAAACTTTCTACAGCATGAGCCGCACCTTTACTACCGTTGAATATAACAAAGTCTTCAGCATGTTGGATACGTGCTTCTGCTTCTTTTATTATTTGTTTGAATTCAAAAAATCTCATAAACCTGCGAGTTCCTTAATTCTGTTTAATTCAGTGCTTTCTGGAAGTGTCAAATTCATTTTACTGAATGTTTCTTTAGCGTCTGCAACTAGTTCTTCATAATTTGGTAAAGTTTTAGCTCTAGTTATAATAGTCTCTACACTTTCTAAATCATCAACTTGTGCATTAGGACCTAATAGTTTTTTTGCAATTTCAGCTGGACTTTTACTAATTAGATCTCCTGTTTCTCTATCCATCAATCCTGAATTAGGAGACCATTTCATACCTTGGGCTGAAGCAATACTACTCATTAATATCTGTCGATGTTGTCCTTTATAAGGGGAATCTCCACTTGCTCCACGTAGACTCCATTTCATCCAATTAGGGTCTCCAAACATTAGATCAGTCTGTACAAATCCATTTGATTCAACACCACGTATAGGAGTAAAGAAATGAACAGAAATGCCTGACTTCTTAATCCACTGCTTTGGATCTTTGCCGTTAGCTTGACACCAAGCCGCTAGTCTTTTCACTAATTCTTCTTTTGATACTTCTTCTTGGTTTACTGCAACATCTAGATCACCACTTGTATCCTTCTTACCTGTAGTTCCAAGCATGAAATCTTCATGCGGAAGATTAGTAATTTTTTCTAACCATTGCAATGTAGGCAACACGTCTGCTTTTGCAATACGTTGTGTAAGAGGCTGTTTAGTCTCTGGATCTTTGAATATGTTTCCGCCTTCTTTAAGTATCATTTTTTGCTCTCGATAATTTTTGTAATACCACGTTTGAATTTCTTAGGATCACCACTTCTAATACTGTTTAGAAAGCGTCTTTCTAGTTCGCTTGCTGTTGTAGCATCATATTCACTATTGATTAGATTAATTAGGTTAATACTACTGTTGATAATATTATTAGCAGTAGATTCTATTAGCCTGTCTTTATCGCTAGTAATAGCAAGATTGTTTAGTTCTTGTAATATCGATCTAGTTTGTTTTTTCATGGCACCATCCTATAATTGTATTTAGCGTGATAATAAATAGTTATATTCGTAATTAGGAGGGACATATGGATATATCATCTTTATCGTTTAAGGATAGGTCATTATTGTTTGCTGATCTGTCTAAGATCGCTTATTGTAACAAACGCGATGCAACAAGTCAAGCAAAAAAATACGGATTCAATACAGTTGAATTTTATGATAGGGATGGCGCACAAGCGTATAGGTTCATGAATAAAACTGATCTCGTGATTGCATGCCGTGGTACACAACCAACAGAATGGAGTGATATAAGTGCTGACCTCAAAGCTATTCCTGTAATGGCTGAAACGGTAAGCAGAGTACACCAAGGATTTAAAGATGAAGTAGACGAGCTCTGGCCTATGATAACTGAAGATATCAATAGAAAGGTTAATCTCAATAAAAAATTATGGTTTTGTGGACATAGTCTAGGCGCGGCAATGGCAACTATTATGGCAAGCCGTTGTATGCACGATGAAGAATTAAATGACCCTATAGAACTTTATACATATGGTTCACCTAGAGTTGGATGGAAAGGATACGTAGATAGTTTAAATGTTACACATCACAGATGGCGTAATAACAACGACATAGTAACCAAAGTGCCTTTATGGATTATGGGATATAGACATCACGGTAATCTACACTACATTACAAGCGATAATAAAATTGGAAAACCTGGTTTTGTAGATTGGTGTAAAGGTATGTGGGCAGGAATAAAGGCTCGTAGATTTGATTCTATAGGAGATCATGACATACAAGCCTATTATGATAATATAGACAAAGCCCTAGACAAATAAGTTACTTACTGACTCTTCGTTGTGAACACGTCTTAATGCTTCACCGAACAGTTGTGATACAGAAACCTGTCTTGTCTTTTTACAATTTTTAGGACAACGGTTTGGAATAGAATCTGTTACAACCAATTCATCAAGAACACTTTTTTCAACCTTTTGACATGCTTCGTTACTCAGTACACCATGTGTAATATAAGCTCGAACACTTGCCGCACCTGCGTCCATAATTGCTTTCGCCGCATTACAAAGTGTGCCTCCTGAGTCTATAATGTCGTCTACAAGAATAGCATGTTTACCTTTTACATCTCCAATTAGATTCATTACTTCTGACTTACCTGCTTCTGGTCTGCGTTTGTCAACAATAGCAATGTCTCCGTGGAACATATCAGCAAACTTTCTTGCACGTACAACTCCGCCAGCATCTGGAGATACAAAAACTGTTCCTACTTGTTCAATATCAGGATCGTCTATGATTCCAATTGTCTTTTTAATATCTTTTGCAAATACTACACGGCTTGTTAAATCATCTACAGGAATATCAAAAAAGCCTTGTATCTGTCCAGCATGAAGATCCATTGTAAGGATTCTATCTGCTCCTGCTGTAGTAATTAAATTAGCAACTAGTTTAGCTGTGATTGGTGTTCTACTTGCACTTTTCCTATCTTGCCTTGCATAACCAAAATAAGGAATGACCGCAGTAATTCTATCAGCACTAGATCTCCGTGCCGCATCAATCATTACCATCAGTTCCATTAGACTGTCGTTTACTGGTGTGCAAGTTGATTGCACGATAAAAACATCCTGTCCGCGAATGTTTTCTAAAAATTCTACACTTGACTCGCCGTCAGCAAACGTTGATACATTTGCTGGGACTAGAGTTGCGAAACAATGTTCTGCAATCTCTTGTGCTAATTTCGGATTAGCATTTCCTGAAAGTATTTTCATAGACAAAATAAGCCTTCCTCTTTTTAAAATTTATTATATTATATAACAATGTTGCTTATCTGTCAAGTGAAAGTTGATTAAAAGGGTTTGATATCAGCTGGATTGACATCTACAAATTTTCTAATATTGTAATTTGCATCGTGTTCAACTTTAAGTTGCTTACAAGCCAACCGCATAGAACCTGTATATTCTGTGCTTCTGCCCCCTCTTACATTACGTTCTATTGTACGTTTAGTGCTTAGGCATTCGCTAAGTCCTTCACGTATTGAGTATTCTTTTAATTCCATTGGATTGCCAAAGAACATCAAAAGAACAAAAAATTGTCCTACACCTGCCATGTTGATCCTTTCTAGTGCTTGCCATTCTTCATTTCGAGAGACATATCTTTTAGTTTTTCTATTTGTGCTTCTAAACTGTTTATACGCCTTTCATAGAATTCGAGCGTCAGCTTTTGTTGCTGATCGAATGGTGCTTGCCCGTTTTCTATTTCAGATGTTAATTTTTCTAATTCACCTGCTAGGTGTTCAATTAACATAAACTGCTCACTGTCAGCTGGCAATGAGCCCATTTCACCACGAGGCCATTTGATGCGAAATTCTGTGTTCATTTCTACATCAGAACTCATCATGGTATAGTTTGTTTCAATTTTATTAAGTCGCTCTATGATTCCAAAATATGCCCATGTTCCAATAGCTACTGCGGCAATCATTGATAGGATATTTCGTAAAGGTAAAGAGACTTCAGTATTTTCAGATAGTTTGGCCATCATTACTTCCTTCTCTGTTGTTATTTATGTTAACTTGTTAAGTGTTTCGGCCAAGAAAAAAGGCCCCGAAGGGCCTTTTTATAATACAAAATTAGAATTTGTATTTTACTGTTGCTAATATATTGTCATCTGCTACTGTTTTAGCACCTGTGCCAATATTTGTTTGCTCTCTATCGTGTAAGTATACACCCATTTCTAATTTGTTACCATGGCCTGCATCTACAGTATAGACAGCACCATAGTGATTACCATCAAATCCTAAATCGTCATTTTCTAGTCTATGATAAGAAACAGCTAGTTCATCTGTTACACTATATAAAACACCATAATCTAAACGATTGTCTTTTGTGTAGGTTCCAGTATTTTTATCATCCCATACTTCTACACCCCAGATCATAGGTACACCCCAACGATGCGTTGAGCCACCAATGGAATATCCTTGTTGGTTGTTTCCACTTTTAGTAACGTTGTCTTTGTTGCCAATCTGCATATAAGAAACATCAAAGTAGCCCATAACACTTGCTGTTGCGCCTACATATGCTGTTTCTGATTCTGCATCATAACCAATGACTCCACCAATAGGTAAGTCTCTACTTAATCGATATGTATCAAAATCAAATTCGTTATTGTTGTCCCATCCACCAAAGGTTAGTACAACTTTTTCATTGTGATCAATTCTACTTTGAGATTCAGTTATAATTAATGGTACACTAATTTTTGAAGTTTTAGCAAAACCTAGTCTTTGTGCATCTGTTTCGCCAAAGTAGATTCTACCTAAGCCAGTACCAATACCCATTTGCTTTTCTACAATAGTGTTGTCTTTAGTGCGATCTAAAGCATAGTATGAATCAAATCTTGCACTTGCTCCGCCCCAATTGATAATCTCATTGTCGATTTCGTTTTCTAATCCTAGTATAAACTCTGCCCTAGAGTCAATATCAGAATCAATAGTCTCAGGATCGTATCTCATTTCGAATTCACCGTTTAAAAATACACCTGAAGGAATGCTTAATGCATCATTTTCTAGTGCAGTTACTCTCTGCTCTAGTGTTTGTTCTGCCCATGCACCGTTTAAAGTAATCAATGCGAATAGAGCAGACAAAATCATTGTCTTTTTCATATTATTATGTTCCTTCTATTATATCGATATAAAAAAGTCAGCCGATCTATTCGACTGACGAACTATTTATATGTGTATAAAATTTTATTTAAATTTTTGGTTGTATTCTAAGATTTGGTTTAAGATTGGCATGTTACCATCTGCACTTTGTTCAGTGGCTAGTGTGTCTTTGGGCAAACAATGTCCGCCGAAGCCACGTTCTTCTGTAACGAAACTGTGACTTGGACCTATGCGTTCATCTGCTGTAACTAGTTTGCGAACACGACCAAAGTCTACACTTTGGTGTTGGCAGTAGTCATAAACCTGATTGAAGAATGTTACTTTAGTTGCTAGGTAACTATTTCTAATTTGCTTCATTAGTATTAATTCTTGCGGTTCAGCTATATCTACATTAATTTTTCCTAGTGCTTTTAAAAATAAATCACTCCAGAAGTTGCAACTGTCTCCACCAAAGTAAAAGTCACGTCTGTTCTTTGCATCTTCTTGCCAATGTTCAGCACGTAGAAACTCTGGTGAGAAAGTAATATCCTTTTCTTTAAAGTCTTTAACAATAGTATTCCAACCGTCTGGAGATATTGTGCTTTTAATTAGTATAGGAACATCTGGTGCTTCTTTGATCACATCACATACGTTAGATACATCACAGGTTCCATCAGAGGCACTAGGTGTGCTTACGCATATGATGATAGCATCTGCATGTTTTAGATTACCAAATTCACGCTTCCAAGGATCACTTACAATAATATCGTGATAACCTTTAAAAATTAATTCATGGGCTTGGCCAACAAATCCATATCCTGCTATACCTAGTTTCATAATAGGTGTACCTTTTTTCTAATAGTTTCTATCAAGTTGCCCAAACCATTTCTACGTTGAGGCGTTAATAATTGTTGTATGTTTAGTTTTTCAAAATCTTGAAATGTAATTTGCTTTGCTTCTGCAACAGATATATCTGAAAAACAATCTGCTACGATACTTGTTATACCTTTTGTTATCATTGCATCACTGTCATAGTAAACTTTAACGTTGCCTTCAACAACCCCAACATCAACCCATATCTTAGATATACAACCACCTATGAGTCTGTCATCTGTTCTAAGTTCTGTAGGAAGTGTTGTTGCTTTCCTTGCTAGGTCAACAAGATACGACAGTTTTTCTGTGCCGTCTTCAAATAGATTTAAATTTTCTGCCCACTCAGCTAGTTTCATCTAATGTCTTTTCTAAATCTTTTAACGTTTCTATAAATTTATATACGACAGCTTTCATATTTTCTTGTGAAAGATCCGAACCCATCTTTGTAGCTAATAACAATTTTGGATATTCTCTATTCAATCTCTTGTTTACTTCTGCTTCAGTCATTTTCTTTTTCTTTACGCATAAATTTTATGTCACAATAATTGCATTTCACAAAACCTTCTTCAGGCACTGTATAATAAACTTTAGGGTGATCCATGTTTT
>Ga0163109_10003484_pt1 | contig 12034 bp, 16 predicted proteins | sample CRUFie1St13metaG_FD_108704 | JGI IMG/M metagenome (GOLD analysis project Ga0163109, IMG submission 108704) | Marine microbial communities from the Costa Rica Dome - CRUD Field 142mm St13 metaG | ecosystem: Environmental > Aquatic > Marine > Oceanic > Photic zone | place: Costa Rica: the Eastern... | reverse complement strand
TTAGAAAATGATTTACCTTTAGTTGTTAAATATAATGTAGCATCATTGGGTGAAATTAAATTATGCTTAGCACCTTTACCAAGTGTATAATTTTAATAATATAAATTATTTTTACTATATTATTAAATTAAAAAACATATAATTTTTTTATTTTTACATAAGTGTTATTTTCCACGCACTAATAGATCTCAATATTACTGTAGGTTCTTGATTATTAAATAAAGCTACTTTATCTTTCCATTCTCCAAATATTATCCACTCATTATGATATTTATCCTGTAATTCTTCATTACCATCATCAAACGTATCAATACAATACTTTTGTTCAAATCTTGGAACAACAAATGTCCATTCGTCGTATAATTGTTCTCGAAGTGCTTCCATATTTATTTTTTATATTCATTACAAAATGAATATGAATTTCAATTTTTTTTTATTGAAATAACCTTGTCATTGACTTTGTCCAACTTTTTTTCAATCTGTTATTTCTTATTAAAGTGATTAGTTTATAAAAAATATATGAAAAAAATGTAAAAATTAAAAACAATATTGACAATGTGAAATTTGACATAAAATATACAAATGAAGTACCTGGCTCTATATTTTCGTCTACACCTAATAGTTTCAAGAAAAATATACTCAGCACTCGAGCACCAAACGGATTTGGCCAATTAGATTGATTTTCTGTTTCAGGAAATGTTTGATAACATAATGGTTTATCATAAACATATCTAGTAATATTTAATATTTTAAAATGTAAATATAAATCCCAATCAAACATAGAATAAACATCATCATTTAATATATTTTCTCTGGCTTTTTTTGAATATATACATGATTGAGTACCAGTAGATGCTATTAATTGTGAATGTCTTGAAAAAAAACTATTTATTTTTAACCATGGTAAACAACCCAAATAATAAATAAAACTACCATCTTTTAAATTTTTGATATATTCATTAACATTTTTAACATGTGATTTCAAATCATTAGAAAAGATAAAATCATCTTCTAAAATTAATATATTATTATAATTTTCTTTTTCTGCGTGTTTAAATATTTGTAAATAACAATCAATTAAATCATAATTAGATTTTTGTTCAGGTAATATTTTTTTACATTTTTTAAAACCTTTATTTTCAACAATATAAAGATTTTTAGTAGGTTTATATTTTTGCAATTGTTCATTTACAGAATTTATACGTTTACTATTTACCATTGTAATTATATACGTTACATCAACTGACATATCAAATAATCCTTTTTCATATTGTCTTTTTATAAATTTATAACATGATTTATTTGATTCCATAATAATATATATTAATTATATATTTATTTTTAATTTATCTGTAACGAAATAGCAGTTTCCTTCACGTGTCCATTTACATACAATTGGTATAATTTCAACACCATTTTTATGAGCTTGAATAACTGCTTCTCGATAAATAGGATCAATTACTGAAGGTTGAAAACTACTAATATCAGTACGCTGTATTACATAACATAATATAGTTCTTTTATTTGTAGTTTTTTTAATTTCTTCTAATTCACGAATATGTTTAAGTGCTCTTGGACTAACAGTATCTTTTTGTTTCTTTCTGTAACCATCAGGAAAATAAGATATTTTTTCATTATAATTACAATTTGATGTATCATATTTTTTTCTTTCTTTAGCATAACAATCTACATAATCTGCCAAAGGAACATTCTTTACTTCTAATATAAATTCTTGATCATTTTCGTCAATTCCAACAAAATCAAAACGCGAATTTAACATTTTAACTTCACGTTTATATGATTTCAAGTTTTGTAAACTTGAAATACAATTTAATTGTAAACATTTATCAATTATTGTTTCAGCTAATTTTGGATCAATACCAATATATTCAGTATAATCTCTTTCATTTAATACAGAAAGCATAATTTTATATTTACATACATTTTTCTTATTATCAACAGGTATCATTAATACATTTGCATCTTTATCAGCCAAACCACAACATCCCAATGCTGCGGTATGAGCCATAATATTATCATCTTTATCTTCTATTTTTACATCAGCAACATATGGTGTTTTACATGTTGCTGATGGTCGTTTTATAATTAGACCACTTGTTAAATTTTCCAATGTGAGTAACAACATTTTTTGTAAAAGTAAAATTGTTTTTTAAAACATATTATTTAATATATATTTTTTTTCAATTTTTATTAATAAAATACTTAAATAAATAAATATATATATAACAAAATATGGATGATAAAAAAAAATACTTATCTGCTTTCAAAAGTCAATTTTATGAATTTTTATCAGATTTGGAAATAATGGTACCAAATAATGTTGATATCAAAACTTTTGTAAATTTTGCAAATACTATTTTAAAAATGAATCCAAAATTATTAATAGTTGTTTGGTGGTGGTATATTTACAAAATGTATTATGATAAAATAGAAAGTGGTGATGTTGATTACTTTTTCAATAAAGATTACAGTTATGATTGTAGAAATTTACAAGACAGTCAATATGTTATTGATAGTATTGATAAAATGAAAAATTCTGTAAAAGATGCTGCTAAAGAAGATAAAGAAGTATGTATAAAATATATTCAAAATTTATCTGTATTATCAAATTTATATCATAGTTAATATTTACTATTTTTTTTGTTTTCATATAATATAATGTCTAACATTTATGATTATATTATAATTGGTGGAGGATTATCAGGATTAACCTTATGTATGAATTTACCAAAACATAAAAAAATTTTATGTTTAGAAAAATTGTCACGTTATGGTGGTAGAATTAAATCAATTGAAGTTAAAACAAATAATAAGAAACATTATATTGAAAAAGGGGCTGCAAGGTTTCATAAAAATCAAACAAATTTAATGAATTTAATTAATAAATTAAATTTAAAAGATGAAATAATTGAATATCCATCAAAATTAACATGTGATGAAAATATGAAATATGATTGTAATACATACAATATTATAAAAAAAATAATTAACCTAATTAATAATGATAAAACATCAAATAATCATACTTTTTTAGAATATATGAAAAAAAAAATAAATAAAACAATAAACGAAGAAGAATACAAACAAGTAAAAAATAGTTTTGAATACTTTGAAACATTGGATAAAATGAATGCAAAAGAAGCTGCAAAAATATTAATAAATTATGATCCTAATATACAATTTTACACTATGAAAAATGGTTTATCTTCATTAATCGACAATATGGTTAAATATATAAAAAAACACAATACTAATGTTACACTAAAAACAACCGTAAATATTGTTGATATAAAAATCGAAGATAATATTAGATGTATTAGTGATGAATCAAATGAATATAATTGTAAAGAAATTATACTTGCAATTCCAGGAAAATATCTAAATAATTTTAAAATTAGTAAAGATTTTAAAGAAGAATTAAAATCAGTCCATTACAAAAATTTAAATCGTTTGTATGGAATATATGATACAAAAGAAGATTGGATGAATTATGAAAGATTAATTACCCAAGAAAATAATAAATATATGTTATCACATGATAAAATACAACTTTTAAGTTATACTGATGGAAAAAAAGCTGATTATTGGTTTGATTTATATTTAAAAGATGAAGCAAAAAATAAAATACATGAAAATATAGAAAAAATATTTAATTGTAAAATAAAAAAAGCAAATAAGATATATAATTTTTATTGGGAAAAATCATTGGGAATATGGAAACCAAAAGTAAATTCAAATGAAATTCAAAAAAAAATGTTAAATCCAATTCAAAATGTATATACATGTGGTGATACTTTTAGTAATTATCAAAATTGGATGGAAGGAGCATTGGAAAATGTTTTTATGTTAATTAATTATATGAAATCTAATAAATATATGAAATCCAATGTAAAAGGTGGTAATAAAAATAAGCAAATATCTTTTGTAAAATCTAAAAAACAAAGACAAACACGTAAAAATAAAAAATATAATGAATATACATTTGCTGAAGTAAAAAAACATAATCAAAGAAATGATGCTTGGATGGTAATTAATAATAAAATATATGATTTAACATCATGGATAGATTCACATCCTGGTGGAGATGTAATATTGAAATATGTAGGTAAAGATGGAACTAAAGTATTTGAAAGTATACATCCTTCTTATGTAATGAATAAAATATTACCTAAATATTATATTGGTAAATTGAAAAAAAATAATACAAAAAAAAAATAATACAAAAAAATAATATTATTCAAAATTAATTAAATCAATTACAATTAAATATATTATTAAAAATTACATTTAAAAATATATTTATTATTTCTTATTAATGAGTGAAAGTGAAACAAATGTTGAAACACCTTTGTTAGAAGAACAATCAGTAAGTTCTAATGAAGAAGAGCAAAAAATAAAATGGGAAGAAGTAAATAGTGATAATTCCAGTGATGATGAATCAATTGATGAAGCTGATTTATTTCCTGAATTAAATTTACCAGAATTTCCTGATTTAAATAACAAACCAAATATAGAACAAGTATTACAAGATTTTATAAATGACCTCCAAAATACATTTCCTGAAATAGGAGATAAATTAAAAGAATTATATGATGAAAATAATAATTTATTAGTAGATAAAATTATTGAATTTTGTAAAGAAACATATCCTGTTCACTTTTTCAATATATTATATCAAAATGAAGAATTATTTGAACAAGATATATGCTTACTTCCTAACATTAATTTTTCTACATTGTGGAAATTAGAAGATATTAATGAAAATCACAAAAATACTATTTGGAAATATTTACAATTAGTTTTATTATCAATTGTTGGTGATATTAATGAAAATGAAGTATTTGGTGATACTGCCAAATTATTTGAAGGCATAAATACTGATGAATTTAAAAGTAAATTAGAATCATGTATTGATCAAATTGAAGAAATGTTTAAATCGCGTGCAAATAATGAAACAGAAGGTGAAAATGTAAGAATGGATATTTCAGGTGAACATAATTTTGAAAACTTCATGCCCAATGCGGACGATTTACATTCGCATTTATCTTCAATTATGGATGGAAAAATAGGAAGATTAGCTAATGAAATCGCTGAAGAAACAGCTAAAGAACTTGATTTAAATCTTGATAATATGACTAGTCAAGAAGATCTATTTGAAACTGTATTTAAAAATCCAAAAAAATTAACAGAAATTGTAGGAAAGATTAGTGGTAAAATCGATAAAAAAATGAAGTCAGGTGAATTAAATGAAAAAGACTTAATCAATGAAGCAGGTGAAATGATGGATAAGCTAAAAAATGTTCCTGGTATGGATAAAATGGAAGATATTATAAAATCAATGGGAGGAAAAGATTTAGAAGAAATGATGAAATCAATGGGAGGTATGAGTGGAATGAATGATTTATTTAAAAGTATGTCTGGTAATAAAAATGCAAAATTCAATAAAGGAGCTTTTAATCAACATATGAAATCTACACAAATAAGACAACGTTTAAAGAAAAAATTAGAAGAAAAACGCAAAGCAGAAATTTTAATGGCAATGATGCAAGCAAAAAATGGAGAACAAACTAATATGGAAAATCAACAAGAAAATGTAAAACAATGTGTAGAAGAAAATAAAGAGAAAAAACAAGAAAATAAATATGATGATGATTGGTTAGAATTTACTGTATATAGTTCAAGTAATAACAAACCTCAAAGATCATCAATAAATAAAAACAATAATAACAACAAGAAAAAGAAGAAAAATAAAAAGAAGAAATAATTATAACAAAAACTAAATTTACTTTTTTTTATTAACAAAAAAATAAAAACTATATATTAATGTATATATAGTATATATGACATCATTTTGGTTATACGATCCTAAAATAATATTTGATAAGGAACATATAAATGAATTTTGGCCTCAAAACGAACATGACTTTGCAAGAAAATTAAATGCATTAACAAGATTAATTTTTGTTTTAACAATATGTGTTTTTGCATTAAGTAATAATATAAAATATTTATTTATTGGATTATTTTCTATTTTAGCAATAGTATTTATGTTTTTTGTAAATAAAAACAAACAAAAAGAAGGTTTTGATCAAATAGATTTATCTAGAAAGAATGAAAATGTTATTCAATACGAAAAAGTGAATGAAAAAAATCCATTAAATAATGTACTGGTTACAGATATTTTAGAAAAACCTAATAGAAAACCAGCACCACCATCTTATACAAAATCTAATACAGAAATAATTAATGATAATACTAAACAAATGATTCAAAATATGAATCCGGATATTGATAATTTAAATGCTAAATTATTTAACGATTTAGGTGATCAATATCAATTCGATTCATCAATGAGATCATTTTACAGTACAGCTAATACAACAATACCAAATGATCAAAAAGGTTTTGCTAATTTTTGCTACGGAAACTTACCAAGTAGAAAACAAACAACAGTATATTAAATTTATTTTTATTTAGTAATAATTAATAGTTAATTAATATGTATTAATTAAGTATTAAAAATTATATTTATCATATATATACATAATGGCAACATTTAAAGATTTTACATTTAATGAAATGGGTAGAATGGGTAATGATATGTGTACTTTAAGTCAAGACGATATACAAAATAATAAAGGAAGTGAATATATACTTACTAACCATTATTTATCTGATAGTACAATGTCTAAAAGTATAGCTTTTGCTACTAGTCATCCTTCCATTAACTATAAAGGAGGACATCATACAAGTTTAGGTGGAGCTAATATTGATAATAACTCTAAATTATTAATTGATAAAGAAGTAACAAGAGAACATACTAAATTATCTTTGTTAGAAAGACCATATTTAACTGTCCCTTATTTAGGAAGAGGCAAAGTTGATCCTGATCTTGAAAGTGATATTCTACAAGGAGAATCATATACTAATCGTAAATCATCCAATTTACAAACTGAAATTAGTTATATTCCTTATAGTCATACACCATTATTATCATCTGTTGAAGAAAGCATTGCAAATCCAAGTAATTTTATTGAATCAAATGACGTTGGATTTTTAAGAGGAGCTGTTGATACACGTAATTTAAACAGAGATAAAATGAAATAAACAGTAAAATATAATTATAGATTAATCTAATAATATATTATTAATAGATTAATTTAATGACTAACAAAGTATCATTTTATAATATATTTTTTTTTACAATAACATGTAGTATAGGTGGAGCAACATATGGATTTTATAAAAATATATATGACGAATATTTATTTCATGGAATTTCTATAATTTTTTTTCAAAAAATATTTTCCGATGATTTAATAGAAAAAAGCACTAGTTATGGATTATATGGTGCAAGTATAGGTACACTTTTATATCTTTTATTTGAGGAAAAAACTTAAATAATATTTAACATTAATATTAATTAATGTTTAAATACATATTAATATTTTTAATCAATTTATACGTGTCATTAACTTATTTTATATCAAAAAATAATATTAATTATGAAAGAATAACAGAACCATACTTATCAAATGATTTAACGTTTAATTGTAAAAAAAACTTTAAAATAAATAAATACAATAATGATAATAAAGATAACATAAATAATTTATATGCTGTAAATAATAAAATAATAACTGTAGCTCCTGCTGGATTACGTGGTTTTTATTCATTAGGTGTAGCAAGTTATATCAAAGAAAAATATTGTCTAAACAACTGTATTTTTTCAGGTGCTTCAGCTGGTGCTTGGATTAGTCTTTGTTTATCATACAAAGGTAATCCTTTAAAAATACCATTGGATATTTTATCATTAAATTATGATGATATTAATTCTATTTTTAAATTACAAATGTATTATAAAAAATATTTTTTAGATAATTATAAAGACGAAGATTTTGAATTAGAAAAAATTTATATTGGTGTTACTGAATTAGATAATATACAACCAATAACACACATTTATAGTGGTTTTAAAACAATACAAGATACAATAGATTGTTGTATTGCAAGCTCACATATTCCTTTTTTATCAGGAAAAATTTTAAATAGATATTATGATAAAGTATCTTTTGATGGTGGTTTCTCTGCATACCCATATGTTGATTATGACGACCCAATATTACATATAAACTTGGATATGTGGAAAAAAGAAAGGGGACATTTATTAATTGATAAAAATATAAATTATTGTAATACTATTTTTGGTTTACAAATAAAACAAATGCAAAATATGAAAGAATTATTTTATTCTGGTTTTTTCGATACTATGAATAACTCTTTAATTCTTGATAATATATTTAATAAATTAGATGAATAATTTTTATTATGGTTCACTTGAACTTACATGTTGTGTAAAATTTTTTGGTTCTTTTGAACAAGTAACAAAATTTTTTACTTTTCCAAGATAAGTAGCATCGTTAAAATTATGTTTATCTTCTTTTGTTATTTCTGTTATTTGAACAATACTACCATCCATCAACTCATAATAAATATATGGAAAGTTATTTTGTTTTATTTCATTTACATGTTCAAACTGTTTTTTTGAATACCATGCATATTCGGTTCCTTTGATTGATGAAGACATTTTAAAATTATTATAAATGTCTTTATCTAATTAGAAATCAATTTTTTAATTTATTAAATATAATAATTTTTTATGATTAACATCAGTTATTTTATTATATTTTACAATATCTTTTAAACAAAATGAAAATTCTTGAAAATAATCATATGAAAACAATAATAACATATTACCTTTATGGTCATCATCATTAAAATAAGAAAATCTTGTTATTTTTTTTAAATATTGATGTAACTCACGAAAATCTTTTATACTATCATAGATGTCATCTATTTTCTCTATAATTAGATTTGTATTATAATGATCAAGATAGAAAAAATCCAACAACTGTTTTCTGTATTCTGTATCTTTTTCAGTAATTTTGTAATTTATAATTAAATTATAATTAATATTATTCATTATATCAATATAATGAATAATATTTAACTATTGTTATAAACAAATAATAATTTTATTAAATATTTAATAGTACCTTCTATCAAATTTGTTGTATAATGATTATCTTTATTTATTTTATATTTTGAAAATAATGATACTAATATAAAAATAAGATATGTAATTAAAATTCGTAACTTAAAAAAAATATAATGAATATTAGAAATTAAATTATTATTATAAATATTAATAACATTTGTATAAGAATAACCATAAAAAAAATAATTATGACAATTTAATATGCCTGTCATTATTCGTTCACTATTATTTTCCTCATTGCGAATAAAAAGCATACTAATTAAATATTGATTGCACAAATTAAAAAAGATTGTATCTCTATTTTCTTTTTTTTTAAAAATATATGGATACATACCATCAAAAAATACATTTTTATATAATAGTTTTCCGTTCATTAAATATGGTAAAAAAGAACTTTTTGCAATAGATTGAAATAAATCATTATTATTTTTATATTTTTTTTTTACGATTTGTTTATTTTTTTTAATATTGTGATACGTAATAAAAACTTTATTGTTACATTCTTTATAAAATTTTTTTGGGCAAGATTCTTTTAATATTTTTAATATTTTAAAATAAAATTTCATATTTGGTGATGTTAAATTCATTCGTATTAATTTGTAAACAATATCTTGTATTTCTAGTAAATTTAATTTATATATTATACACAATAATGAACCAATACTACAACCAGAAAATCTTTTTATTTTTATCATATTACGTTTTTCCAATTCTTTTAAATAGAATAATGAACCAATTAAATAACTCCCACTATATGCTCCACCATCTAATATAATATCGAATTCTTTTGGATTTTTATATTTATTGGTTTTTTCTAAATTGTCTACCAATTCTTTTATGCTTTTTTCCATTAAATTATTTATTAATTAGACTTTTTAATTATTTTTCGTACGGATTACTGAATATATTTGTTTATAAATTATAATTTATGTCTAACGAAAATAACGAAAATGAAAATAATAAATCTAATATAAAAAACCAAGAGAAAGAAAATGATGATAATAAATATTTAGATGATGAAGATATAGAATTATATAATGGTGATAATGTTAAAAAAAGTATTTTAGGAATAGTTTTTCATCCTGTTATTGAAAAATATATAAAATTTAATATTGGTAGTTATTACACATATTTACATTTGGGAATTATTATTTTAGGAGCATATGTAATATGTTTTGTTAATGATTTACAATATTTAACCATATTTATGATTATTCTTTCATGTAATGCTTTTACAAATATTATTTTACATGACTGTCCTCTAACTATGTTAGAGCAAAAATATTTAGATACATCTATTGTACAAACACGAATTAACAGTTTAAAAGCAATGAATATAAATTATGAATGTGATCGTTATGGGCAGTTTGAATCACAATTGGAATTTATAATTAATACTGCATCACTTTGTATATTTAAAATATTTTTCATTATTGTATACAAACACTGTTTTTTAAATACGTTAATCATTTAATATAATATAAATATTATATTATGTAGTTAATACTGTTAAAGAAAATGATAGTAAACGAGTTGATTAATAATTAAATTTAAAATTGAATTAAAAATATTATATTAATTATATTAATAAATATAATAATGTCTGTCGATAATTATAAACCTAAAATTTTTACAGTTGATGGAAATATTGGTTCTGGAAAATCTACTTTTATACATGAATTTAAAGAATATATCAAAAATTTTAAAAATATTAAAGTAAATTTTATATTTGTTCAAGAACCAATTGATGAATGGAATAAAATAACTGATAAAAACGGTGATACAATATTAACAAATTTCTACAAAGATCAAGATAAATATGCTTTTTCGTTTCAAATTATGGCAATTGTTACACGTTATGAAAAATTATTGGAAGCTATTAGTGAAGCATATCTTCTAGAAAAAGAGACACAAAATAAAAGTTATATATTTGTAGAAAGAAGCATTATTACTGATAAATATATATTTGCTAAAATGTTATATGAATCAGGCAAAATTAATGAAATTGATTATAAAATATATAACAAATGGTATAACATTATACAACCTTCTGTTAAAATAAGTAATATTATATATATGTACACTTCACCATCAACCTGTAAAAAACGTATTATAAATAGAAATAGAAACGGTGAAGACGATATTGATATTGAATATTTAAAACAATGTCACGCATATCATGAAAATATGATGACTATTATGAAAAAAGAACATGTAAATATTTATAGAATAGATTGTGAAGATGATGATATTTATAAGAATATTTCGAAAAAAGATCTATTTTTAAAAAACATATTAAATAAATTATTATTTTAAAAAATTATATTTTAAAAATCATTGATTTTCTTTTATTTTTTACTGTTTTTGTTCGTTTTCCAAGAAATTTAAAATATTTATTAGCTAATGTAAAACGTTTGTTTACATTTTTTGCATTAGGATATAATTTTTTTTTATGTTTTTTCATTGCTTCAAGACGTACTTTCATTATCATACCAACTTGCCAAATTCTTTTATGACTATATTTATCTTTTTTATACAATGATTCTAAATTTTTAATAGTTTTTTTTACATCATCTACTGTAGTATATTTTATTGGTATAGTATCACTTGGATCTTTATCAATATAAACATCAAAACTTTTCTTAGGATCATTTGGGTTATATAAAAATTGTTTTTTATTCTTTTTACTTTGCTTATTGTTTATCATATATAATAAATAATTATTATAATATTAATAATCATTATTTATTGATAAAGAGAAAATATTGTTTTACGTGTTTTCTTTGCTTGTGTTTTTTTCTTTACACTTTTTTTCTTTTGAGTTTTCTTTTTATTCTTTTTTTCATTGTTCGATTTTTCATTGTTCGATTTTTCATTGTTCGATTTTTCATTGTTCGATTTTTCATTGTTCGATTTTTCATTGTTCGATTTTTCATTGTTCGATTTTTCATTGTT
>Ga0163109_10003482_pt1 | contig 12043 bp, 8 predicted proteins | sample CRUFie1St13metaG_FD_108704 | JGI IMG/M metagenome (GOLD analysis project Ga0163109, IMG submission 108704) | Marine microbial communities from the Costa Rica Dome - CRUD Field 142mm St13 metaG | ecosystem: Environmental > Aquatic > Marine > Oceanic > Photic zone | place: Costa Rica: the Eastern... | reverse complement strand
TCTTGAGCTAACTCTACAAAGCGGACTGGTTTTCCTATCTGACGTGTTTTAAAAGATAGATATTCTGGATCTACTGGAATACAGTGCCCTCCAACCCCTGGGCCGGGTTTAAATGATTCAAAACCAAATGGTTTTGTTTTCGCAGCATTTACTACCTCCCATATATCAATATCAAGCATTTTACACAACATAGCCAATTCATTAATTAGAGCAATATTTACATGTCTATATGTATTTTCGAGCAACTTAACCATCTCTGCTTCTTTAGTACCTTTTACCAAAACTATATTTTCAATTATTGACTCATAAAAAGATTGGATTTTTTCAGTTGAAATATCATTGATTCCACTAACGACCTTTGGAGTATTTTTAAATTTCCAAACTTTATTACCTGGATCAATTCTCTCTGGTGAGTACCCAACAAAGAAATCTTCACCGGCTTTTAATTTTGAAATATTTTCTAAATTAGGAACTAGTACCTCAATAGTTGTACCAGGGTAAGTAGTTGACTCAAGAATTATTACTTGGTTTTTAACTAAATTTTTACCGACAGTTTTGGCAGCATTAATTACAAAAGACAAGTCAGGTTGATAATCAGTTAAAGGTGTTGGAACACTTATTACTATATTTTGGCATTTTGAAAGTAATGTACTGTCTAATGTTGATTGAAAGTTATTAAGGGCATTAGATAACTCATCATTTAAAATATCTTCTATAGGAGAGATTCCATTGTTAATCATTTCAACCCTTTCAGGATTAATTTCATAACCAATGACTTTTAGACCTTGTTTTGATGACTCTACCGCTAATGGAAGACCTACGTAACCAAGCCCAACTACTCCTAAGTCATATTCAAATTCAGTATTACTTGTCATTAAAATCCTCGAATATCCTCTCAGAGGTTTTACCGTCCCATAACTCTATTTCTTTGTAAGAGGCAAGTTTAGTATTTAAAGAATCGTTAATTTCATTAATAATATTTTTATTTACTCCAATGACTTTATTAGTTCCCATTTCTACTGTTATTGGTCTTTCAGTTTCTTCTCTTAATGTTAAGCATTTTTTATTAAGAAAAGTAGTTTCTTCTTGTAGACCACCAGAATCTGTTAAACATAATATAGAATTATTAACTAGACCTAAGAACTTAATATAAGGCTGAGGATTAATCACTTTAAATTTTGTTGTGTCTATATTATTTTTGAGTACAAAATCTCTAAGCCTTGGATGTGCAGGAATAAGAATGTCGTAATCTTTAGTAAATTGTGAAACTCCATCAAAAATTATCTTTAAATTACTATCAGTTAGATTAATTGGTCTATGCATAGTAAGTACAAAATAATCTCTTTCAAGAGAAAACTCAGTTGGATCAAAATTTTCTTTTGATACAATATGATCTAAATTTTTAACCAGTGTATCAATCATTATATTTCCGACATTTTTAATTTTTTCATTTGCTATATTTTCACTAAGTAGATTTTGAACGGCATCGGAAGAAGGTGTATATAATTTATCGCAAATAGCATCAACCATAATTCTGTTTCTTTCTTCTGGCATATCTAAGTTTCTTGATCTCAAGCCTGCTTCTACATGGAAGCATTTAATATTGTTGTTTTTTGCAGTTATTGCTCCAGCTAGTGTTGAAGTCACATCTCCAAAAACAAACAGATTCTTTACACTATCATCATTTAGATGAAAATCTAGTTCAGTAACAATTTTTCCTAATTGTTCATTCATTGATTTATTTTGAACATTTAAATGTATATCGGGTTGTCTTAACTCTAAATCTTGAAAAATATCTTCAGACATATTTTTATCCCAATGTTGCCCGGTGTGAATAAAAAGGACATTTAAGTTATTTTCCTCAAATTTGTTTAAAAGAGGCGCAACTTTTACAAAATTTGGCCTTGCGCCAACAATCATTGCAGTATCATATTTTGTTTTAGTCACGATTACCATAATAGTAGGCATAAATATTCAAATTATTAACTATTATTGAATCAATGACTAAAGTTGTAATTAATTTATGTGGCGTAAAGTCAAAAGGTGGCGTTACAGTAGTTAATAATTATTTAAAACAAAATAATAGTAAAAACTTATATGTGATTTATGACAATCCAGAATTTAAGAAATATATTAAGAATTTTGACAATCAATATATTACAACTAAACGCATTTATCACCCTTTCTTAAATCTTTTACTAAAGAAAGATATTTTAGAAAAAATTAATACATATGATTACGTCATACATTTTGGAAATTTTGGATTCAAAACAAAAATTAAATCATATTCTCTTATTCAAAATATTCTTCCATTAGTTAAGCCCTTCTCATCATTAAGAAATTTTGTTCTAAATATTCTTTACAATTATGCATTTAAAATATCAGATGAAATAATTGTTCAACAAAAACATGTTGAAGAATTAATTCCAGATCAATATTCAACAAAATTAGTTGGTTCAATTAAAAATAAGACTATAAAACAATCAAATAATCCCGGTTTTATTACTATATATGACGAAAATAAAAATAAAAATCCAAAGTTTCAAAGAGAACTTTTAAAAGAAATTGCATCTAAATTTGACGAAAAAATAACTGTCGTTAATTTACAAAATAACAAAAAAAATGCAATCTTCGATAGCAGTTTTACTGTCCTTGAAAATATAGAACGAGATGAATTAATACAAATTTTTAAAATGCACTCAACTTATATTCATACAAGTGAGTTTGAAACTGTAGGCCTTCCAATTTATGAAGCTCTTGAGTCAGGTTTAAAAGTTGTAGTTCCAAATTTAGATTACTTAAAGCTAACTAACGAAAATATATTTAAATATGAATTTGGAAATTATTCATCAGCAATTAAAGCATGCAATGAATCAATCAAAAATTTAGAAAAAGTATATTGTGACGTTCCAATTTATTGTGAAAATTGGAATTTAGATTAAATTATTTATTAATACTGTTGGTGAAAAATTATTATTAAAGTTTTCTACATTTAATTCGAGTTTGTTCTTTCTGATATTTTCAAAATAATTTTCTAATTCATTTTTTGTAGTTTTACTATTTATTATTTTTAAGTTATCAAATAAATCATTGAAATTGTAGAGTGGGTCATCTGGAATTTCAGCAAAATGAAGAACATGCTTTCCTAAAGACATATACTCGATTACTTTGCTGGGCATTTGATATTTATTAAAATTACCAATAGATAATAATACATGCATATTTCTAACCATGACTTCAAGAGCAATCTCTCTTGGTAATATATCTAAGAATTGATGTGATGAAATATTATTTATTGATGAGAAATATTTCTTTGATTCTTCATTTATATACCACTCATGTTTAATCTCATCACCTAAAGAATTTGCAATACTCGTTATGTAATTATTGGGCTCCCTGACTGATTTAGTAAAAGCTCCAAAATATCCAATTTTCAATGGATTGTCTTCATAATCAAATGTGTTGGAATCTTTAATTCTTTTTTCATTTAATAAAGCTATTGGATGACCAATAACAATTTTTGTTCTATCAATATTGAATTTATTCTGATGTAGTTCAGCAACTTCATTATGCGTAAAAATAATTTTTGAAGAATTCTGATAAAATTTTTTTTCGTAATATTTATTTAAATAAAAATAAATAATTTTATTATTTTCAGGAGAATTAATTTTTAGTGAAAAAGGATCGCCAATATCCATAAACCAATCAGCACTAATTCTTTTTTTTAAAATGTAAGCACAAAGGTGAGAAGTAAATGGAAGACTTACTGAAATTATTATATCGAATTTATTTTCAATACTTTTTCTATTCTTAAATATCGTAAATGCCCAAAACATTGCATAATCTGGCCACGAAAATGTTTTAAATAAAAATCGGTAAACTTTTTTTAGTATTGAATAAATAATTTTTTTCAGAAAATTATTAGACGAATCCTTAGAATCTTCTCTTATTTTGTTTATATTTGATGAAAATTGTTTATTTCCAAAGTAAAGTATCTCATAGTTCTTTTCTATTTTTTCAGGATTAGTTCCAGTCAAAACTGTTACTTCGTTGCCTTTATTGGTTAATTCATCAATCAACAAACTCCATCTAGTAGTCCTAGGGCTTACGAAAGGTAAAAATTGATGAGATACAATTAAAATTTTTTTATTTTTCATTTTTTTGTATATTTAGGGCAAAAGCAAATGCTATTGCTAAATGAGCTGCTATTTCTTCAGCTTGATAAGAATAAATAAATAGAATTGAAATAAAACTTATCAATAAATAAGGCTGTATGGGTGTTGTTCTAAAAACTAATCTTCTAAATATATCGATCAATATATAAAGAAACCAAAAGAGCCCAACTAATCCTGTTGACATTAGGATATTTGCATACAGATTATTGAATGAAACAACTTGACCTGGGTTTCTATAGATTATTTGATTGTCCTGCAATTTCTTTGTCGCTTCATCAGCAGCATAAGAAAATGTTATATTTGAATATCCATATCCATCTCCAAAAACTGAGAAACCTTGATTTTGTATATATTCAATTAAAAATGCAGTGTTTGAAAAAGCATCAAGACCCTGAGAAGCAATTTCCTGAAATCTACCAAAAGTTGCTTCCGAAACGTTGGATGAACTTTTTAATTCGTCTAATTTATCTTCTGCGTAGCAAACACAGTTTTCAACCGTTCCAGAGCAATAGTTATCATCCGGCGGAAACTGATATGAAAAAACACTTGAAGTAAAAATTGCAAGAATAAATAACCCAATCAAAGCAATTAAGTTAAAGTCAAATTTTTTTTGGATTACTAAAATCATTAACAGCACAATAAAGGATGCAAGCAAGAAAGCTATAACACCTGTCAAGCTCCTGCTTAAAACAATACTCAAAATAGGAATCGTAGATAAAACATACCAAATTTTTTTAGTTTGACCCATGTAGAAAAAATATGGTAAAAAAGGAACAGTCCAGATTGCTAAAAAACTAGGTTCTCTAAAAGTTCCATAATTTCTTAAAATATTACATGCCCGCTCAATAGGCTGAGTCCAACCACCTGATCCGGGCCTTGTTCTGGGAAAATCACTATAACCGTATACATAAGAAAAGTAACTTATCAAAGATAAAGTTGATATAAACAAACTTGTTATCAAAAAGAAAGTTAAGATATATTCAAAACTATATTTTTTTAATATGTAATCAAGACAATAAATAACAACTAGAAAAAATATAAGCCTCAAAAGTCTAAGACTTATGTATTGAACATAGGTGGTGCTTGCATATTTTGGTAAAACAATATCATTAAAAAGTGACTGTATTAGTGTAATTAAAACTCCGTACAAAACCCAATTTCTTATTGATACAAAATTAAAGCTTGAAGATTTAAATCCTAGAAATTGAAGTCCAAAAAACACTGAAATTAAGAAAGCAACACCAAGCCAATATATTGGAATATTGCTTATTGAATATGCGTCAAGCCCTTCAAATATAAGAAATAATGTTATTGAAAATAGTAAAAGTTTTGAATATTGTACTTTCAAGTTGTCCTCTTGTATCCATTGGAAAATTTAATTTTGATTCCATTATTTTCTTCACCCCATGAAGTATATGGATCAATTTCTGCATTATTCGAAAAATCTTCAATACTTACTTCACCATCGTTAAATACTATTTTTCGATAAATTCTTTTTTCGTTAAAATCTGCAAAACCCAAGAAATTATATTTATCAAATTGGAGAGTCTTCCCATTACCCATATAATTTAACTTAAAACAATCGAATTCATCTTCTTTAGGAAATTGAATTTTTGCTTTAGGTCCCCAGTGATACTCAAGTGATCTGAATTTATTTCTAGTATCAATATCGTCAGTATATGTGCCTGTTCCAGGATCTCTTAATATCCAAGAATTATCTGTGAAACATTCAATTGAGAGTTGGTCGTAGTGTGAATGACCACCAATTCCATTTTGGCCAATCGGCCCACATCTAATACTAAAATACTCTTCGTCATTTCTCCAAATGTACATACCAAAATCTTTAAAACAATAGCTTTGATAATCTTTTGTAAATACTTTAATTTGTCTGTGGGTAACCTTATGAAAGTTATTAAAAGAAGGAGCTTTAGATTTTATTTCGTTAGTAAATTTTTTTTCTTCTTCATGAAAATCTGATTTTTGATATAATTTTCTAATTATTTCAAACAACCAATTCATTTTAAGTGGTGCATCTTCATCAAACGCGTAATAAAACAACCTTCCAGAATCATTATCCCCAATTTGTGATAACTCACCTTTAATCATTAATTTTGATAAAAAAACATAGTTGGATTTTATTATTTCATCAATTTTTTGAAGGATGACTGAGTTTTTATCCTTCTCTTCTATTGCGAGCCTGCAAATAATAAGTGCTTCGGTTACAAAAGCAGAATAATGTGAAGAGCCTTCAAAGTTAGTTCCATCTTCATAAAATTGATTATTTAACTCTGCCAACAATTCATTATGAAAATATTGCCAGTCTTCTTCAGCGCTATCAAAATTAAATGTAGCTAAAGTCAGCAAAATTGAAGTAAGCTCAATTAAATAGTGATTTCCGACTACTTTACCTTTGTTTTCTAGATTGTTTATTATGAATTCATAGTGCTGGCTTATATATGAAGATATCAAATCCGTATTATTTCCTAAAATTTCTACAATTTTTCTATCTGACTCAATATTAAATAAATGAAATATTAAATTGATATTCCTAATAGCAACATCCATTGGACTGTTCCGGTAAATTAAAGAAAATTTATTTACATCGATTTTTCCTGATTTTGCTTTTTGTAAATATTGTAGTCTTGAAGCTTCATAAGGAACTTTTACATCGGCAATATTAAAAAATGCCGGCTTTAATTTTTTTTTGGAAAAATCATAATTTGCAAATATGTCATTTGAGATTTCATATTTGTCTGTAAATTTACCAAATATTTGTATTTGTTTATTTAAGTCAATCTCTATATCCATGTCTTTAGGCCCAATACATTCTTTTAAAAGGAAGTGATGAAAATTAGTACTTCTCCTCTCAAAAATTTTAAAGTTTGATGGAATCTTAACATTAGCTTTAATAAAGTATCTTGTATTATATTTTAATCTTTTTAAAAGTGTTTTTAAGTTAGCCATATGACCTCCTAAAACTATAAGTAGTAAGCGCAGCAATCATAAGCTGTGAAATAATTATTGAGAAAACTGCAGGATTATTTCCGATGGTGTGCGTAATAAAATATATACCATAAGAAAGTACCGCACCAAAAATTATTGTTTTTGTTAAGATAATTTCAAAATTAAGCGCTCTTGAAAAAATAATATTTATCCTTGACCAAACCATTAATGGAATACAAAACAATATCTGATAAGTATATTCTGATACCATATCAAACTCTTGCCCTAATAAGGTTATGAAAACTGTATTTCCAAAATCTTTGAATAGAAAATATGTTATTGGAATCATAAAAGAGGCAAAAAATACCTTTATTAATCTGGATCTAATAAGTTTTACTTCGCTTTTTTCATTAGCTTTTGAAAGTTCTGGAAATAGAATATCTAAACTTGCTGCCAAAAGTTGGAAAATAATTTCTAAGATTCTTCTTGACCAAGCTAATACACCTAGAACAGACCCGGAATAAAATAACCCTAAAAGCACTATGTCTAATTCAGAAATTAATGCACTTGAGAATGTTGTTAGAACCATTTTTTTTCCTGATTTTTGTAGGTTATTTTTAACATTTGGAGTAGATTTAGTTTCGAATAGTTTTTCATTCTTTGGAATTGATATATGAGCAATTATAAAAAATAAACCTAGCATTAAAACTTGGAAAAAAATTAGTGTGATAATCGAAAATCCTTGTAGCACTATTATCCATGCACCAATTCCATAAATTAATGTTCTGACAAATATTTGTTTTGAACTAGTAACAAAATCACCTTTGGCCTGAAAAAAAGCGAGCGCTACATGAATCATTTCATTAAATACAAATCCAATTAAAAATAGTGCTGTCATGGATAAATCTCTTTGGAACAAAAAAGTAATAGGAAATAAAATTATTAAAGTAATGAAAAAATTTCTTGTGATTATGTAGTATGAATTCACAAATAAAAGCTTCGAATCATTATTATTTTGAGCTAAAGCCTTTGTAACGACTAAAGCAAGAGACATTACAATAGCAGTGCCAATTAATACTGAGAGGCTTTTTGAAGAAGCATACTCTCCGTATATTTCTGCACCATATTCTCGACTAATAATAGTAATTAAGAAGAAATTAACTATAAGGAGGGTTAGCTGCATGATAGATATATAAAAAGCATTTTTTTTCCAATTTTTTATCAACTTGCACTCCTGCTTAAATGCCAATTTGCTAGATTTGCTAAGTACCATTTTTTTTGAAAATCTTTACCAGAAATAACCTGATTTAGATATCTATGATCAAATAAACCAGTCATTTTATTAAATTCATATATTGCATCATAGAAAAAGTTTTCATCTTTTTTAATCCATTCACCTACGGGCGCCCTAAAACCTTGTTTTGTTCTATCAAATATTTGATTAGGAATATGATTAGATGCAACTTTTTTTAACAAAGGCTTTGTTTTATTTTTTTTAAAAATAATATTTTCAGGAATAGAAAGAACAAATTCAATCAGTTTATGATCAAGAAATGGAACTCTAGCTTCAATCGAAGATTGCATAACAAGCTTATCCATTCGCATCAAAAGTAATTCGGGTAACCTAATCTGTAAATCTATAAGAGTCATCCATTTTGTTAAATGTGAATTTTTATTAGAAAAATATTCATCCCATTTGTTATCAACAAAATGAACTAGATTGTATTCTTCAGAAATTCCTTCAATTAAAAGACTATCAATTTCTGGTAGATTAAACCCTAGAGCTCCACCAGCAAAAGAAGTTCTATTTAGTAATATATTTGACAACAAATTACCTCTATGATTTTTAAAATTAAAACTATTTGATCTATATTTTGTAATTGGCTTGAGGAAACTATTTAGTTTCATAAATCTTAGCCAATGTTCATATCCATAAAATAATTCATCTGCCCCTTCTCCTACTTGGACAACTTTTATTCCATTATCTTTTGAAGACTTACCCAAAAAATATAATGGAATCCCAACCTCGTCCCCAATTAAATCATCTTGATAGAAGGAGTAATTATCGATAATATCTTTAAAATCTGAATATTTAATTTTATCTTCAATAAGATTTACTCCTAGATGGGAAGCAGCAAATCTTGCCTCGCCTACTTCTCCTTTGTATCCCTGAAAATGTTCTTCGTAATCAATATTGAAACTCTTAATATCTGAATTTGTATCTTTACTCATAATTTTTCCAATTAAAGAAGAATCTAAACCGCCAGATAAAAATAAGCCAACCTCAACATCGCTGACTTTTCTGTATTTAACAGATTCAATTAGTAACTCTTCAACTCTTGATATTGCCTGCGTTTCAGAAATTGAATGATCAACTTCAAAAGAAAACGGATCCCAATATCTATTTTTAGTAATTTTTTTATCTCTGTGAATTACTAAATACTGGCCAGGTTCTAATTTTGAAATATTTTTATTACCTGTTTTAAAAGTGGGCACAGCTAAATGTCTTAGATACGCAATGTACGAATCATAATCAGCATTGAATCTATTAATTTTTGAATTTTCTATTGCTTTTAATTCTGAGCTAAATATAAATACATCATCAACAAGTGAAAAATACAAAGGTTTTATACCCACTCTGTCTCTTGCTAAAAAAAATGACTCTTCGAGAGAGTCATAAATTGCAAAGGCAAATTGACCTCTAAGTAAACTAAGGATATTACTTCCATATTCAACAAAACCCTCAAGTAATACCTCTGTATCACCATCTGTAAAAAAGCGAACTCCTTTTTCTTCCAGTATTTTACGAATCTCTTTATAATTATAAATTTCGCCATTGAATACAATAGAATACCTTTTGTCTTTTGAATACATTGGTTGATTTGAACGCTGATCAAGGTCGATAATTGATAAGCGAGTATGAATTAATGTAATATGTTCACCTATGTAATCTACTTTGGAAAAGTCAGGACCTCTATGTTCCAAAGAATTCTTAACTACATTTGCTATTTCTGGATTGATCTTTGACTTATCAAAGTTAATAATTCCAGCTATTCCACACATCAATTTAACTTTAATGTTGAATTTATTTAATTGATTAACATTAATTTATATAGTTTAAGATAGAAATGATGTTTAAAAGACTATTTGATATAGCAATAGTGCTAGTTTTTGCCCCAATTATATTGATTATTGTAATATTAATTTCTTTTATTTTGTTATTGAAACAAGGAAGGCCTATTTTTTTTGTACAAAATAGAGTTGGGATAAACAATCAATTATTTAAACTTTACAAATTTAGAACAATGGAAACTACTGCAGAGGAAGATTTTCATAAATCCCATTACCTTGACTTAGCTAAAGGTAAGTCAATTGAACCAAATAATTCTCCTCTTGAACCGATCCGAATTGAGAATGATGATCGGATTACAGCTGTTGGTCGTTTTTTAAGAAAAACATCACTAGATGAACTTCCTAATATATTTAATGTAATTAATGGAGATATGTCATTAGTAGGTCCTAGGCCTTTGGTAGATTACGAATCAGAATTATATGGTAAATATAACGAAAAAAGAAATTCTGTTTTGCCTGGTATTACTGGGCTTGCACAAGTTCAAGGTAGGTTGGATTTAAGTCTACAGGAACGTCTTTACTGGGACTTGAAATATATTGAATCAAAAAGTTTTACAGATGATTTGTACATAATTTTTAAAACTATTACATCTGTACTTAGAAGGAAAGGTGCAAATTAAATTAGTTTGATATATTGATCTGCAATTTTATCGACATTCGCAAATTTATTATTTATTTCACTTATGTTTTTATAAATTTCATCAATATAATCTTCATCTTCTAATATTTGTAAAATTGAATCTAAATTGTCTTCATTTGGTGAAATATTTATACCTAATTTATATTTCTCAATAAATTTTGCAAGACTAGATTTGGGATTTGAAAATCCAATTAAGATTTTATTCATTTTAAGATAGTCGAATGTTTTACCTGGAAACCCTTCAACAGTTATTTTTGGAGATAACGAAACTAAAGCAAAAGGTATATGATTAGTTTTTTGTAATAATTCATCCCTTGAAACAAAAGAATTAACAGATATATTCATAGACTCTCTACTAGCAATTGATTCAAATTGGCTACCACTGCCATAAATGGTTAATTTATACTGTTTTTCCGATTTAGAAAATAAATCTAAAAAAGATTCTACATTTTGAGGAGTACCAAGATTACCAGCATACATTATTTCTTTAAAAATTTTTGAACTTTTTGGAGACTCTTTTTCATTTGCAAAATGATAAATAACACTTATTTTTTCCGAGTCAATTTTTCGAGCGTCAATAAGATACTGCTTCATTTCATCTGAATTAACTACTACTTCGTCAATAGTACGCATGCAAAAATTGTCAACTTTTTTAAATGTATTTAGCAAAAAGTTTGAATTTAGCTCATTTAATTTTTGCGCAATTTCTGGATAGAGCTCCCAAATTGAATAAATTGTTTTTTTCTTAAGTAATTTTTTGGTAAATATTGCAATCAAATTCATTGTTGGTGGATAGCTAAATATAAAAACGGTATCAAAATTTTTTCTTTCTCTAGTTAAATAAATAATTGATTTGAAATGATAATTTATCCATTGACTAAATCTTTTTACTCTGCTGAAAGACCGCTTGGATGAAGACAAATGTGTGATTTTTACATCTTTATAATTTGAAACATATTTATTTTTTCCAATCTTTTTAAGTCCTTCATCAGAAAACTTTTTAGAGTCAAATCGATATTGAGGTGTAGAGGCCAAAATTTCAATATTTAAGTTTTTTTCTTTAAACTTTGATGCAATGTCTGCAACTAATTTGCCTGTTGAGACTTGGTCTGGAGGAATTGTCAAGGAATGGAATAATACTCGATTCATTCCT
>Ga0163109_10003480_pt1 | contig 12044 bp, 21 predicted proteins | sample CRUFie1St13metaG_FD_108704 | JGI IMG/M metagenome (GOLD analysis project Ga0163109, IMG submission 108704) | Marine microbial communities from the Costa Rica Dome - CRUD Field 142mm St13 metaG | ecosystem: Environmental > Aquatic > Marine > Oceanic > Photic zone | place: Costa Rica: the Eastern... | reverse complement strand
TTAAAAAGCTTAGATTATGAATATATTACATTAATAGTTGGAAATGAAGATCTACAACACTATAATTCAAATAAAGTAAAAATATGGGAAAAAATGTAAGTGTAAAAACATTAGGAGAAATAAGAAAGAAAGAAAGCCTTTCTAATGATAGAATATCTGGAACTAGTTTAAGAGAATTAGCAAAAAATATATATAATAATAGTAACTGGAACATTGAAAATTTAAATAAATGGTTTGGAGCAACAATACCTGAAAATAGCAGAATGACAAAACGTGACAGTTTAAATTTATTGAATGATTTACTATTTGGATTAAAAGAAACATTAATACCTGAAGAAGAAATAACATCATTTTTAGGTAGAAGACCGATGGGAGAAGAAATAGTTACTGGTAATATAGCAACACAAACATTAAGATTACCATCAATATTAAGAGGAGGAATTCTAAATAAAAAATACAGAAAACAAAAAAATAAAAAAAGAAAAACAAAAAGAAAACCAAAAAGAAAAACAAAAAGAAGACACCATACATCTAAAACAAGAAAAAGACGCAGAAATAAATAAAGTAAAGAGCTTAAACGCAGTAATATATAGATAATTAAATGTTTAATGATAATATTTTAACATTTAATAAAAAAGATAATATAAATGTTCAATCAAACTATGAGACAGAATTACTTGGTCCTGATTCATCATACAAAAATATTAATATATCTCTAAGTTCTACATTAACAACAATACTAAATATAATTTATTCAATAACATATTTATGGTCGGAATCACTACAAACATCTCCATTAATTTCTTCAAGTAGTCATTATAAAAATACTGTAATATCAACAGTATATGATTTACTACTTATAAATATATTAAGTTTTGCTTTAGTTAAATATTCAAACATAAATATAAAAGAAAATCTAATAAAATTCAGAACATTTGCAACATATATGATATCTTGTATATTAGGGGCTTTAATATTTGGATTGATGGGTGAAATTCCTTGGTTAAATAAATTAGCATTTGTTCCTGGATTCTGGGGACATCTAGATGTTAAAGCAAAATTAACAATAATGTTTCTAGGATTAACTACATTGATCCTAATAGTAAATGAAATAATCGATTCGGTAAAAGTAAAAAAATGCAAAAGAATATTACCATTATTGTTAGGATATGTTCTTATGTATACATTAGTATATTTGCTATTATCATCATATAATTCAGAATCAATAAATATTCACGTGCATCATGCGATATTTGCTAGCGTATTAACATTATTTTTTGTAAATTGGGAGAATAAGATAGAATTAATAATGCATGGAGTATTAATGGGTATAATGATAGAAGGAATAAATTTCTATGGTATTGGTGAATTATCTCTTTTTCTTACTAATAATACAGCAAACATCGACTTAAAAAATTCAATAGTAGTAGCAGGATTTGCAACATTTATAGGAACAACATTAATATCGGCATTAGATTTAATATATGTTTATTTTGACAGAAGATATTAGAAGTAACCTTAATACTAAATAAAAAAATTGGCACTCCGCCGCTACAACACATTCATTTTTTATTTTTATTTTTATTTTTCTTATTATTTTGAGTTTTTTTTGAGTTAGCATTCTGAGATTCCATCTGTGCTAACTTAATTCTACAAGCTCTACTTGTATATAGACCATATTTTTGGAATGTTTTCTTCCTATTATTTTTTTTGGTAGCTCTTCTACCATCACTGTTTTTCTTTCCCATATTGATTTACGTATTGTATATTTAATTAATGTAATTAACACATTAATTAAATCAATTTAAACTCGAATAGCAGATCTGATTTCGTAACCTTTTTCCATAGCATCTAACTCATTTAAAATATCAATATCATTGTTAATAATATTAGGGTAAACTATGTATTTTTTCATACTCTTACGCCTTCTCTTTGGATAATTATCTAGATTACTCATAGTATTCCCAATCTTAAAGCCAATAGCTACAGCACCAAGAACAACAAAAGCTTCCATTTTATTGTGTTATATATAATATGTTTTAATAATATCAAAGGATTTAAACTAGTTTCAATTTAAACAATAAAAAAAAGGACTTACTATATACATTGTGCCTTTTGTATTTTTTAGTTTTTGTGTTTTTTTATTTTTTTTGGTTTTCTGTATTTTGTATTTTTTAGTTTTCATTGTATTTAATCCTCTTCGAGTTCATCGACATCGGAGATATCACTCTCAACTGCCTCAACTAGGGCCTTAGCAGCGAGATACTTTTCCTGCTCCTTTTGTGCCTTCTTCCATTGAGCGAGCTCCTTCTTTAGGGCACCAATACTCAACTCATTGAGAGTCTTTGTAATGTGAGGATAAGCCTCATCGGAAACAAGCGAATCCCTATCAGCATTGAACTTCAGAATGGCCTGAATAAGCTCATTCTTAGTAGCAGCTAGTTCTTGTGCCCTAAGAGCGCGCTTCTCTTCGAGTTCAGCTAGGGTAGTTCCCTTCTCAGCAGCCTTAATGTGCTCCCTAATCTTCTGAGGAGTCATCTGCTCAATCTCCTCACTAGAGAACATAGTCTTTCCAGCCAACTCATTGAGAGTCTGTGCTAGCTCGAGCTTCTTGGCCATCCTCTTATTTCCCTTAGGCTTTTGAGTCTTAGCAGGAGCATCAGGTGCATTCTGCTTAAGCTCAGCCGCCTCAGATCGGCACTTTTCCACTAGCTCAGAACCATTCTTCCACTCTGCAATAACATCCTTATTGCACATTGCCTGCTTGTAATTGATCCCTAGCTCAGCGGCCTTAGCCTTAAGGTAGAGAGTATGGGCAGATGGGGAAGAACGCTTCCTGGTAGCCTTAACAACCTTAGTAGGAGTCTCCATACTAAGACGTTCAACCGCGGCAGTAAGAGCCTCAATCTGCTTACTCTGAGCAGCAATGAGTGCGAGCATCTGTTCGGTGGTGATGGCAGCCATTGTAATCTGTGAGATTGTGATTGGTTGTGTTGCGCTGTGTAGTTGTTTATTTCACGTGTGTGTGTATTGTTTTACGTGTGTTTTATTATTGTTTTGGATGATACAAGCATTGGTTGAAAATTTCGAATCAATTTAAAAAACGATAATAATTTTTTTTACCAAAGAGATTCCTATACTAATCTAATATAACGAAATAAATTGATTAAAAAATTTTAACCATTAAATAAGATAGATATATTTTAGGGAAATACTAAAAAGACGTATTAAATTGATATAAAAAATTTTACCATTACAGGATACAAAAAACAAAAAATGAGTCGTAGTTTTAAATCGGGAGATAGGGTAATAGTTAAATTCCCTAAGTCAAAACAGAATCATTTAGTAGTAAGATGGGGATCAACAATGGATGGAGCACCAATGTTAATAACAAAGAAAGAAATGGATGAAAACACAACTCCAATTATTAGGAGAGTAGGATCAATAATATTGGAGAATACAGTAACAGAGTATCAATGGTTCTATGAAGAATATATGGGAAATTCTATATGGAATACAATGGATAAAGTAACATTAAATTGTTGGGGAATAAATAATTTAGGGGATAAATAAATTTAGGTAGAAAATCTAAAATAAAGCATTTTAGATAAGCTACCAAATTTTTTTATTGCGTAAAAACTAAATAAAACAAAAGAGTTAATATAGTATAATATAATGGGTTGTGGGCAAAGCAAAGTGAAGAAAGTGCATAATGCAGGATTTGACTTATTAGATAGTGATGGAGATAATAAAGTATCTCAAAAAGAATTAGAGATAATAGCACAGTATTTACATACATACCAAGTAAATCGTAGTGTAGAAGCGCATAATAGATTAGCAAACACTGCACCAGTAGATTATTTATATGAAGTAGTAGATAAAGACAAAAATAGTATTTTAAAAAGAAAAGATTTTAACAAGATAGCATATATAATACCTTATGGAAAATGGCAACGAGAATTATTGCCTGCCTTACGTAGGAAAGAAATAGAAAGATTAAGACAACTAAATAAATAATTTATATAAAATAAGTAAATTGATTAATATTATTAAAATTTAATAATAAATAATATTAATGGAAAGATTTATAATTAGAAGAAATCAAAATGGAGAGATGGTTCCAGAATTAATAGAAGAAAATTATGAAGAACCTAAAAAAGAAAAGAATGATAATATTATAAAAGTATATACAGATGGTGCTTGTAGTAATAACGGAAAAGAATATGCTAGGGCAGGATATGGAATCTGGTTTGGTGAGAATGATCAAAGAAATGTTAGCGAGAGTTATAATGGTAGACAAACAAATAACATAGCAGAACTATTAGCAGTTATAAAAGCATTAACCATATTAAATAATGAAATCCAAGAAGGAAAGGAAGTAATAGTTTATAGTGATTCGAAATATGCAATAAGATGTTGCACAACATATGGAGAAAAATGCTTTAAAAAAGGTTGGAAAAACCCTAATAGTAAGACAAAGCCAATACCAAATTTAGAATTAGTTCAAACAGGATATATGTATTGCAGAGAACATAGTAATGTAAAATTTAAACATATAGAAGCACATACAGGTAAACAAGATGAAGATTCAATAGGAAATGAAAATGCGGATAGATTAGCAAATTTAGCAATAGGTATAGAAGTATCAAAAAAAACAAATAAAGAAATATATTTAAATGTTCCATATAGTGAAAAAGATGAAGCAAAACAGTTAGGTGCTAAATGGGATAGTTCAAAAAAGAAATGGTATATAAAAGATAACAATCGTAACAAGAATATGATGATGGGTAGATGGTGATAAATATGTAAATTCTTATGAAAAAATAAGATCAACATCAATATCTTTTTTTTTTGCAAATTTAAATTTTTTAATAGTATCTTTATCAATATGTTTTTTAACCATACCCCATAATAAAGCATATAATTTAGAATTGCTATATACGGTGCATAATAATAATCTTTCGGGGAGAGCCTGTGCTAAAATTTGATTAATGTATTTAAAATATTTTAAAGAAAAGTTACTAATAGAAGAGTTTGTTAAATTAACATAAACTTTTAAATGATGATTATTATATTTTTCAGAAATTTTCAATGCTTGTAATGCTAAATAAAGTATATATTCAGTTAATTGTGTATATCTTTTTTTTTCAATAGATGGTTTAAATTGGGATAAATCTAAGACGATTGTCCCATAATTTTCGAAATCTTTTAAATTTAAAAAATGTTGAAATAATAATTTATAATTTTCATACTTATCATTAGCAATATTTTGTGTAGAGTTCATATATATTTAATACATATTTTTCATTAGAAAATAAAACTAATGAAATGAATATTAAAATATAAATTAATGTATATATGGATGAAATAGTTTGTTTAAATTTAAACAACTTAAATTATTTATACAACAAAATCAGTAATAATATTTCTTATTATGCAAACTATATTATTAATTACATAACAATAGAATTAAATAGAATGGATAATGAGATAGAATTAGTTTATAAGAAAGATGATATAATAAGAAATGATATGGATAGAAATTTAGACATAGAACGTGAAGAAGAATGGGAATTAATGAGAGATATTTTATAATATTTTAAAATTGATAATAAGATAAAAATCTTTTTATAATATAAGAACATCGTAGATATGGATCATCCACAAAAAAAATGCGAAAATAATATTAAATTATGGAAAGATTGTATGTATACTTGGGAAGGAAGTAAAATAGAAAATACTTGTGAGAAATTTAAAATTAGATTTGAATATTGTAAAAGCAATAAAATTAATGGTCCAAAAAAAGTAATAAAAAGTAAAATAAAAAAATAAAATAATAAGAAAAAATAAAATAATAATAAGTAATAATTTATAAATTTAAATATAATATAAATTATTAATGAACCGTATTTTTTCCAATTTAAAAAAAACGACAACGAATATACAAGAAGAAGATGAAGATTTTTTTTTAGAATTAACTAGTGGATGGTGGATAGAAGGCATTAAAGCAGCATATACAAATAAAAGAAATATAATAGTAAGAACTCATTATGTATGGAATAAAGATAGAGCTCATAGTTTAAAGAATATGTATGTATTTTTAGTTAGATATAAAAAGAAAATATGCGGCCATCCAAAGAAATTTAATTGTGAAGTATATTCAATAAATTATGATGAAAATACTAGTCCAATTATAGATGAGTATTTAAAAGAATTAATAGAACATAATGAAATGATGAATATAGCAAAAGAGATGTTAATATTATTTTTATTAGAGCATCAGCAATACTTAAAAGACAGAGTAAATATAAGTATATAATATTTTAAATTGATTTAAAAGAAATAGTATAATATATATAATTATAGTTTAAAATGTCCGTTACTAATATTAGAGTTCCAGCATCTAGACATATTAATGAGCATCGTCTATCCAGATATGAAAAAAATCCTAGTTTTAAAACGTTAAGTTGTTCTGATCAATATAAAAGTAGAGAAGATTATTGTAAGATATTGGGCTGGGAACTAATGAAATCAGAAAATCCAGGAGAAACTTCTTATTTCTACAATAATAATACAAATCAAAGAGCAAATGTATTTATTAAAACCCTAGATACGGGAGAAAGAGTATATCTTCCAATTTCAGACGATCCAGATTTGACACTTGCATATAATTTAGTTGTTTCAGGGTGTGGAACAATGTGTTATGTAAGACCAAATGAATGGTATAATCTAGGATATATGCATACAAGTCGAAATAGAAAGAAAAAGAAGAATAATTCTAAAAGATCAACTAATCAGTAAAATATTTCAAAGTATTTCAAACTAATTAATATTATTAAATACGAATAATATTAATTTATATTATCTAGTGTGTCTAGTCCATAATTCATTTTTTTTCTGAAGATTAGTATCTTCATCACTAACTTTATTAGCATTATTAAGCTTATTTAACAAAAAAATATAATTAGATATATTATTTTTATTATTTCTAATTTCTAAAGATTGAGGACTATAATTATTTACTAACAATCCTATAGATTTAGATTCAACCATTACTGTTTTCATACGAACACCATTACGAATCTGAGGATTATAAAAAAAATCAACATCTAATGAAATAATATCATTGTCTATTTTCCAAGTAATATTTACAACCTTTTTCTTTTCGCCTTTAAAAAGAATAGAATTATCTATACTTTCTTCTATACTCAAATTAAATATATTTTCTCCTTTTTTAAGATATTTTTTAGTATCTAAATTTAAAAAAAGTTCTGCTTTTGTAGTGCTTATATGGAGAGTTTTATAAAAATATCCATCTGTAATTAATTTAGCACCATTATTAGTTTTTTTTCCTAATCGATCAATAACCCATTTTTCCATTTTTTTCTGTTCTTTTTCAGATAATGAATCAACACTAGCAGTAATAAATGTATTTTTATTAGCATATAAACAGTAATTTGCCGATTTATCAGGTAATTTATATGGTTTGCCTAAAACAGGAAAAACATATGGGTCAGCAGCAGTAATTCCATCATTTGTCCCTGAAGAATAAATTCCCATTATAATAAATATAGTTATTTTTTTTAAACGCGTCTAGATATTTGAAGAATATAATAATAATTATGTATTTTCAACAAGATTTATAACTATACTTGTAGAACGACTAGGTATATGTATTCTAGAAATAGTTCGATTAATAATAGAACTTACTCTACTTCTATACAGTTTAAATGTTTCCATCCACTCATCAATGTTATTTATACATACAGTATCTCTAATTTTATCTTCTTTATTAACTAATCCTTGTCTTATTATAAATCTAACAAAATTATTTAAAATAGTTAAATTTTCATACTGGTAATTATCAAAATCTGGACGATTTTCAGATTCTTCTATAGCATATTGTATTAACCAACTATTTAAAATATACCAAGTCCAATCTAATCTAACTGATATTTGTTTAATAATAAATAGTGTATTTTGACATAAATCATTGTATGTAAGAGTATATAATTCATTAAATCCCCAAATCCATTGATGAATTATATTATCTGTATTAAATGCTAAACTAATTTGCTTATTTAAAGTAATTGCCATTTTATATAAACAATAAAAAAATATTTATATAAATTTATATCAATTTATATATAGTGTTGCATTGCACATATATAAATACTTGTAATAAAAGTAGATTTAAAAGGTTTATTTTTAAAAACATTATATTTTGTAAGAGCAGAATAAATAGCATAGTATCTTTGAAAAAATGTGCTATTATATATACATATTAAATTTTCTAACATATCTTGTTCTAGATCTTGAAAAATAAGCGCAATAGTATTTTTCCCATGAATAGAATCTAATATATTGTGCGTATGATTAATAAAATCATTTTTATCAACCAAAATATTCATTTTTGGTTCCATAGCTTTATTAAATATAAGTAAGAATATTTTATTTAAACAATTAATTATAGTATAGTAGATTCTTCAATAGTTTCTATATGTTTAATCCCATTTTGATCTTTATATACATTTCTTTTATATGTTTTAACGCGACCATTTTCATCTTTAATCGTATTTAATAGAAACTCATTAGTATAAATACGTTTAGTAAATCCATACCCAAATAATGTATTTGGAATTTCACATCTACGTTTTCTTATATATATTTTTCTTTTCTTTTTACTTTCATTAACAACAAAATTCTTTCTATTTTTACTATAAAATACTTTAAAATTATCATTATTTCTTTCATAAAATCCTCTCATAAATCCTCTTTTATACGGACAATAATCTGACATTTTATTTACTTCATCTAATTTATGTGGACTCAAAAGTTCAAAGCTAGCTGCATTATATCCAGAAGTATATTCTCCCTGTTCCTTTCTTCTTATAATATCATCTAATGAACTCTTTAAAAGATCACTAGCGGCATTTAATTGCTGTTCAATGATAAAATTTTTACTAGTAAGCTCTCTATTATTTTTAAAAATTCTTCTAAAAGTTTTAAATTCTTCACTAGTTCTTCTAGGAAGTTCATCATATTCCCATCTAGTATAATCTACTAAGTTACTTCTACACATTGCACAAGTTTTAGATTCTTTTAACCATTTAAAGAAACAATCTACACAATAAGTATGGTTACAAGGAGTGCATACCATTCTATGAGTATCTAAACTTTTATAACAAACAGAACAATCTCTTTTTTCTATATATTTAGATTCATCTACATTACTAGTATCAGTTTGTTGTGATCGTGGGCTAGAAGTTTCTTGATTACTATCTTGATATATGGAAGGGAAATATGGAATGTTAGAAGAAGGAGGATTATCTCTTCCTTGAATAATTTCAGGAATTTCTTCTTCATCATCTTGTTCTGCGGTATCTTGTTCTGCAGCATCTTGTTCTTGATTATCGTCGTCATCGTCGTCATCGTCGTCATCGTCATCACTAGAATATTGTTCTTCATTATTTTCAACATCAGAAACATTATTTCCAGAAATATCCGTAAAATCATTAGTAGGATGTGGACTTGTAGGAGGTGTTATAAAATTATTAGGAATTACTGTGGTAGGAGATGCAGATTCATTCAAAGGAATAGGACTAGGAATATTAATACTAAGATTAGGTCTGTAGTTAGTAAAATTTAATATAGCATCAGAAACATTAGATTGAAATGGAATAAAATCATCTTCATCATCATTTAACATAGTATTTTGTTCTATTTCAGTTTCGAATTGAAGGGATAAAAAGAGTTGTTCTTCTTCTTCTTCAGTTAATGGATCCATATTGTTTATTGTTTAAAATAAATAAAATAGTTTTATATCAATTTTAAATTGAAATAGTATAAAAATAAAATAAATAATAATTATAAACGAAATGTCAAAAACAGATATGGATCCAATATACACTAATATAGAAAGTCTACTAGTAAAAGATTATCCAAAAATAGATACATTCATAATAGAAAATCCAGGATTAACTATACAAGAATGCATAAGTAAAATAAAATTTCATAATTTTACAGAAGATTCATTTAAATATTTAATAGATCAAATAAATCAGTCAAGATTAACATTTAATAGTTTGGGTCCATATAAAATAATTGAAAATAAAGTATATTATAATGGGAAAGTAAAGAGAGAAGACAGAATTGAACTAATAAATCGTTTACAGGAAAAATTAAGAAAATATGAAGAAAAATTTGGTCCACTTTAATTTCTTAATGAATTTTTCCAGAGAATATTAGTTTTATTAGTAGATAACATACGTGAGGATCCTCCTGCAGGTAACAAAATTTTTTCATTTTTTATTTCATTAACTTTAAAATTTTCATTTTTTTCATTTAATTTCTCAATAAGTTTTTTCATTTTATTAGAAATATCTATAGCTTCATTGATAATATTGTTACTATAATCATTAGAGAATGATGTCATTATATTATGATATAATATAATGATATAAATTTATAAAATTAACTTAGTGCATTTTCAGCTTGAAGTAATTTATCATCATCAAAAATACCATCGGATGGAGTTCCAAACATTTCAATATATTTAAGATATTTTTCATCAATAGAAACATCTACATCAATTATTCCATTTATTGGAGCAGGAACAGCATAAGATGTTCCAGAAGCATAAATAGATAAATAATGTTTTAAACTATCAATAAGACTTTGATTAGTTTTAAATTCATTTCTAGATTTAGTTACTATATCGATTATTTTAGATGCAATTTCAGCTAAATATTGAGTATCAGATTGATGACCAGAATTAATTTCAAATTCTTTTAGTTTATTTCTGACAGTATTAGCTGAATTAGTAATATACGTGTCAAGTAATTGATATTGATCAGAAATATAATAATCAATAAATTGCGGCTTTAAATTAACATCAATATAATTTCTAATATTTAATAATGTAGATGTAAATTGTGAAATGGATATACTTCTTAGGCCAGTTTGATGTTGAGATGAAGTAACATAATTTTTTAAAACACCCAAAGAAGAAGATTTTCTAGGCATATTAGTTATATAATATAATATTATAAATTAATGTTTTTTCTAGATATCAAATGTTTAAAGTTTTTATAATATCTAGGAGTTTTATTAGTATTTAAGACGATATAATCTTTAACTAATAATTTTTTTTTATTATTATAAGTATTTTTATAAGGCCAATAACTACCAGAAATATCTTGAAATGAATTATCATTTAAATTAACACCTGAATAGTCAACTTTTGAAAGATTCCAATCATCAATAGTATTAACAATAAATGTAGAAGAATCATTATCAATCCAAGTTTGAAAACAATTACTATTATCTAATATATTTCCATTATTAATTTTACAATTAATGAATCCATTTTTGAGATTACTGTATGTTTTATGATTTTTAAAAGAAGTATTAGTATTAGGTTTATGATTATTATATAATAAAGTATTTCTAATTTTTTGAGTTCTTTCAGAAGAAGTAATAGATGGATTATTTTTAGCAAACATATTAAAGTTGCTCATATGTATATAATTCTGAATAAAATTAAATCAAAGTTAATGTAATTTTCCATACGTGTGCATCAAAAATATTAGTAGCTCCATTTCCACTTATATCAGTAGTCTGTTGTGATAAATTAAAAGAACTAACTAATCCATTATTACTAATATCAGAACTAAATCCCATCCATCCCCATCTTCCTGGTGCAGGAATATTATCATCAACAGCACCTCCTGGAAATATATCCTTTATATGAATACTTGGAAGTAAATTTCCATCAACAGGTTCAACAGCAATATTAATTGTATTTCTAATAAATATAACAATTTTATCTCCGGGAAGGAATGGTAAGCCATAAACATAAGTTTTATCATTAGATAAAACACTAGGATTAAAATTACTCATATTTTCTATTTTAGTTCTTCTAGTAGAATTATTAGATATATCAGCAATCATACTTTCAAAAAATAATTTTAAAACATTGTTAGAAACACCATCAGAAACTTCTTGTATGGTATTAATATCTGTATTTAAATGTCCTAACATAG
>Ga0163109_10003479_pt1 | contig 12045 bp, 8 predicted proteins | sample CRUFie1St13metaG_FD_108704 | JGI IMG/M metagenome (GOLD analysis project Ga0163109, IMG submission 108704) | Marine microbial communities from the Costa Rica Dome - CRUD Field 142mm St13 metaG | ecosystem: Environmental > Aquatic > Marine > Oceanic > Photic zone | place: Costa Rica: the Eastern... | reverse complement strand
GTTTCCATCAATAAGTATAATTGTTTCTTGAGGGTTAATTATTTTATCAAATAAATTAAAACAACAAAATAGTAATAGTAAAATATCAGCTTGTTTATTAACACAACAAAATTTACATAACAATATAAAATTTGATTTTAGAGATGTTTCTGATAATAACATATCAAGTAGAATTGTATTTTTAAAATATAGTTATGTAGCAGAAATATCAAACAATAACACATATTTATTTAACAATTTATCTAATGTTTCAATAAATAATACAACAAAAGATATTAGTCAAAATTTGGCGACAATAACACCAAATGATATATCAAATACACAAAATTATGTTCAAACATTAAATTTTTATACACAAAAACATAAAAATAAACATGAAAGATTGGATTATTATAATTTTAAATTGCAAGATTTTTTATATAAACACTCAAATTCACAAAAATTTGCAGATGATTTAATTGATAGTTCTACAAATCAATATGAAGGAGATATTTGTTTTAATGATTTAATTTATGAATTAAACTTTAATGATTTAAGTTTCACTGATATAGATACTACTTCAATAAATAAAATTGATGATACATTTAAGACTATTTATTATAAAAATATTGATCTATCATACAATAAACTAGAGAGTTCATTCAATAATATTGATGATAATTTATATTTATTCAACAAAAAAGATGTTATTTCCACTTTTACATTTAATTTAAAAGATAATAGTAATACAATAATAGATTATAATAGTTCAGATTTATCTAATAATATAGAATTTTTTTTAATCAATAAATTTGATTTTACAGATTTTAGAAATCCTAGTTTTGGTAAAATATCATTTGCTGATAAACTAGCTACAATGAACTGTAGAGTTTTAAATTATAATAATAACTTTTTTGATAATAATTTTTCAGATAATACTGATAAGATTTTTTTAGCATTAGGAAATGGTATTTGTGGTTTAACACAAAAAAACTTCTCAGAAAATGTTAAGTTGTATATAGCTAATGTAAATGATAATCTAGAAAATGATAGAATATTTTTCACAAAAAAATCAAATATTAATTTTAGTAATGCTGAAGAAAATTATGAAAATTATTTGAGCGATAATAGTAAAAACTATTTATTTAACCAAGAGTTCAAAATAGATTATACAAATTTTTTTATTATTAGAAATACATCTACATTATCTAGTAAAAATTTTAACTTTGAAATATCTAATATAGTAGAAGAAAATATTTTTTTACAATTATTTTTATTTATTGAAACATTTAATAATATGGAGTTAGTAAATAATAAACATCCAGATTATTTATTTGGATCATATAATCCATCAAATCCCTCAGATCAAGTAAATTTATCTTTTTCTAGCTTTAATTATTTAACACAACATTTAAAAATAAAATGTATTGATGAAAAACCAGACGTATCTCCATTAATATTAAATGACAATAATAACCCTATATTAAATTATAATGATAGTATAAAATATGATTTTACAAATAATTCACAAGGTGACGCTTTTTTTACTACTTATAATATAAATTTATTATTTGATAATAGTTCAGCAAGTATTATTGATAATGTAAATTTTTCCAATAGTTTAATAAATTTTTTTGGTAAAGAAACTAATTCTTTGTTTTTAATGAATTTTTATAAAATTACTGTACAAAATTTTATAGATAATGATGCAGAAGCAAATCCAATTGGTAGCGATGATCCATTTAGAGAATTTACTGGTTGTATATTAATTTATCATGACCCTGATAGTCAAAATACAAGACCTGAATTTAAATATCCATTTAATAATATTGAAGTAACTATTGATGAAGAAGGACAACGTGATACAACGTCAGGTAAAATTATTTTAAATGATAATACATCCCTAAATTCAAGAACAAATACTGTTTATATTCCAAAAAGAAATGGAAGTAATTATTCACGAAAACAAATAGTAGGTTTAGTAGGTTTAGGTAATGAATCTATTGGAAAATTATTAGGAATTCAACCCTATGATGAAGATTTTATAATTGGTAGAGGATTTAATAATCAATTTCAAATAAATGATACATGTTTAACAGAAAAAGATTTAATAAATAGAAAAATAAATTCACAAAAATATGAATCAAAAAAAACTGGTTTACAATTTACCCAAAAACAAAATTTTGCAAATATAGTTAAAAATTCTAGACGTTCTAGAGTAACAAATTTAACTAATGAATGTACAACAAATAATAATATTCCTAATTCTATATCTGAAGTAACAACTCCATTTAAATTTTTTAAAACAAATAGAGGCAATTATTTACGTTCTGGCAGATAATTTATTTTTAATAAAAATTTATTTTTTATTTTTGTTAAAATTGAAAAAATTTTAAGAAAAATTGTTTAAACTTAATTATATATTTTATATAAAATAAATGAATATAAATCAAGATGATAAAAAAAGTACAGAAAAAATACTACAAAAAAATAAAAGCTTTAAGTTATATGATTACAATGTTTATGATGTTGATTTAAATTATAATAAAAAATCTAATTGTTATCAAGATAATAAAGTTTTTATGATACAAGCATTTGGTATCAATAGTCAAGGCAAAACCGCATCTATTAAAATTGAAAATTTTAATCCATATTTTTACATTAAAGTAGATGATGATTGGAATGATCAACGGAAAAATATTTTCACAGCTAACTTCTTAAAAAAAAGAATTGGAAATTATTATGAAAATAGCATAATTGAAACAAAATTAGTTAAACGGCAAAAACTATATGGTTTTGATAACAAAAAATTACATAATTTTATTAAAATTAGTTTTAGTAATCAAGCGGCATATAATCGTATGAAAAAAATATTTTATCAAGATGAAACTATTGATGGAATTTTTGAAAGAACTTTACGAGAAGAGGGTATACCATATCGAGATGATATAGGTTTAACCCAGTTATTTTTATATGAAGCAGATATACCTCCAGTATTAAAATTCTTTCATGATAGGGAAATTAGTCCAAGTGGATGGGTGTTATTACCTGCATCTAAAAGTAGAACTAACTCAAAAAAATCAACACATTGCTATTATGATTTTAATATAAATTTTAATGATATAATTCCTCTTAAAAAAAAAGAAGATTTAGTTAAATATAATATTTGTAGTTTTGATATTGAAGCAAGTAGTAGTCATGGTGATTTTCCATTAGCAATTAAAAACTATAAAAAATTAGCAAAAAATATTCTTGAAAACTATCATAATCAAGATGAAATTAATCAAAAAAAATACGATAAAGATCAATTAAAACGAGAAATTTTTACAGCATTTAAATTTGATAATTTAAATTATATTGATGAAGTTTATCCTAAAATAAAATCATATAGTTTAAGTCAAATAGAAAATTTGTATGAAAATTTAGTTAGATATCAACCTGCATCAGACAATAAATCAAATAAAAAAGATGAATTTATTGAAGTTGAAGCGACTTTTAGTGATTCTGATAATGACTTAGATAATGATTTAAATAATGATAATAATCAGCAAGATAATGAAGTAGTCTCAACATTTAAAAAATCAGTAAAAAGAGTAAAAAAATATACAAAAAAAGATGCTTCAATATTAGATGTTATTAAAGATGATACGTGTGAGTATGAAACAAAATTAAATGAATTGACAAAGGCTTTTCATGTAACAGGATTTCCTGAATTAGAAGGTGATTGTGTTACATTTATTGGATGTTCATTTATAAATTATACAGAATCACAGCCATATTATCGTGTTATTATTGTTAAAGGTGGATGTCAAATACCTGAAAAATATTTAAATTGGGTACAAGAAAATAATGTGGTTGTTATAGAAAAAAAAACAGAACGAGAAGTTTTGTTGACATTTACTAAATTAATTAAAACAGAAAATCCGCATATTATTACTGGATATAATATTACAGGTTTTGATTTTGATTTCATGGTAGACAGAGCCAAGGAGTTAAAGTGTTTAGAAGAGTTTTTAAAACTTTCTAGAAATAAAGATGAGGTTTGTTTAAAAAAAGATTGGAAGACAGGTGATGAAGATATAGAAACAAATAAAATAGTCTTAGCAAGTGGTGAATATAATTTAAGATTTCCAAAAATGCCTGGACGAATTATTATTGATATGTGTGTTATTTTTAGAAAAGAATATACATTGAGTTCTAATAAATTAGATTATGTGTCATCATATTTTATTAGTGATAGTGTAAAAAAAATAGAATTAAATCAAGAAAAACAAACAACAAAAATTTATAGCAAAAATTTAACCGGTATTAATTCAGGAACATTTGTCAAATTTGAAGAAATTGGATTTAGTAATACTAGTTATAAAAAAGGCAAAAAATTTGAAATTATTGAAATCGATCGACAAGAATCTAGTTTTATAATTGACAGCTATGAAGATCTTGATTTAGAAAAATCAAAATTTAATTGGGGACTAGCAAAAGATGACGTATCCCCCCAAGAAATATTTAAATTAGCAAATGGTAATGATTTTGATAGATGGACTGTTGGTAAATATTGCTTAGCAGATTGTGATAATGTAATTTGGCTTTTGTTAAAAGTAGATGTAATTACTGACAAAGTAGAGATGTCTAATCTTTGTGATGTTCCATTAAGTTTCTTACTGTTAAGAGGTCAAGGTATTAAATTACAAAGTTTTGTTTCTAAAAAATGTGGTGAAAAAAATACATTAATGCCTGTTATAAAAAAAACTAAAACAGGTGCAGGATATGAGGGAGCACATGTATTTGAACCAAAAACAGGTGTTTATTTAGATGATCCTGTTGCATGTGTTGATTATAGTTCTCTTTATCCTTCATCTATAATTAGCGAAAATTTATCACACGATAGTAAAGTATGGACAAAAGAATTTGATTTATCTGGAAATTTGATTGAAACATGGGGTGAAATAAATTTAAATGGAGAATTTAAATATGATAATTTATATGATCTTGGTTATACTTATGTCGATGTTCAATATAATACATATAGGTGGGTTAGACCAACACCTAAAGCTGCTGCTAAAAAAGTGGTTGTTGGATATAAAATTTGTAGATTTGCTCAATTTCCAGAAGGCAGAGCTATTATGCCTTCTATTCTAGAAGAATTGTTAGGTGCAAGAAAAGCAACTAGAAAACTCATTCCACAACAAACTGATGAATTTATGAAAAATGTTTTAGATAAAAGACAATTGAGTATTAAAACAACTGCCAATTCTTTATATGGTCAAACAGGTGCTGAAACAAGTGCATTTTGTGAAAAAGATGTTGCTGCTGCTACTACTGCTACTGGAAGAAAATTATTATTTTATGGAAAAGCAATTATTGAACAATGTTATGATGATATAGTTTTAACAACTAGTGATGGAAATCAAGTTCAAGTTAAAGCTGAATGTGTTTATGGTGATACTGATAGTGTATTCTTTAAATTTAATCTTAGAGATGCAAAAACAGGTGAAAAAATTGTAAAACGACAGGCTTTAATTTATACTATTGAATTGGCGAAACAAGCGGGTGAACTAGCTTCTAAATTTTTGAAAAGACCCCATGATTTAGAATATGAGAAAACATTTTGGCCTTGGGTTATTTTATCTAAGAAACGATATGTTGGTGTTTTATATGAAGAAGATCCAGATAAAGGAAAAATAAAATATATGGGAATAGTTTTAAAACGGCGTGATAATGCTGATATAGTAAAAGATATATATGGTGGAGTTGTAGCGATTTTAATGAAAGAAATGAGTATTGCTAAATCTATTAAATTTGTTGATGAATGTTTAGAAAATATGTTACAAGAAAAATATCCAATTGAGAAATTATTAATTACAAAATCATTAAGAGGATATTATAAAAATCCCAAACAAATTGCTCATAAAGTTTTGGCAGAAAGAATAGGTTTACGAGAATCTGGTAATAAACCTACTGCAGGTGATAGAATGTATTATGGATACATTAAAAATTTAGATAAAAAGGCTCTGCAGGGAGATAAAATAGAAACACCAGAATTTATAAAAGCAAATAATTTACCAATCGATTATGGACATTATATTACAAATCAAATAATGAAACCTCTTTTACAATTATTTGCTTTGGAATTAGAAAATATTAGTGAATTTAAAAAGAAGAGAGGTATTACATTACAATCATGGTATAGTGAAGTAGAAAAATTAAAAGCTAAATGGCCTGATTGTGAAAAATTTGAAAAAAAATATGAAGAGCTGCGTTGTAAAGAAGTAAAGTCTTTAATTTTTGATAAATACTTGAAAGATTTAAAATAATTATCATTTTTAAAATAAAGAAAAATGGTAATATTTTTTTATCCTACTTATTGAGGATTATTCGCCTGTTACGGCTAGTTGTCACTAGTTGAGGTGGTTGCGGTTGTGTGGTAATTATTATCATTTACATGTTTATCTAATGCATTTGAAACAGAGTCAAATACATGATTATGATTAGGTATACCTGTATGATTTTTTTCATGTTTATCTATATCTGGTTCTAATCTTTTAATCATATTTTGTTTTAATTTTTCAATCATTTCATCTTCTGAATCTTGAACTTTTTCATCTAATTGAACACCATCCAATCCTTCAAAAAGAGGATTGAATGATTTATTTTGTAATAAATTAAAAACAAAAAACACAATAATAGCAACTAAAATAATGGGAACAATATTTTTTAGTGAACAAAAATATCCTAAATTTAATTTAGAGTTTCGTTTTGCCATATGTTTATACTTTATAGAAATATAAAATATTTCTATAAAGTATATTAATAAATAATTATGAATATAACAAAAAAAACAATAAAGAAATATTCTAAAAAGTTTAATAAAAAAAAAACAAATAAAGTTTTTAAAAATGTTAATAATAAAATAGATTTTAAAAAATTATTAGTAAAATCAAATTATGCTTTACAAACAAAAAAAAAATTTAATAAAATGATAGATATATCATCTAAAATAACTGATCAAAAATCAAGTGGTAGATGTTGGATATTTGCATTTTTAAATTTAATAAGACTTAAAATGATAAAAAAATACAGCTTAGAACCAGATTTTGAATTTAGTCAAAATTATTTATTTTTTTATGATAAATTAGAGCAAAGCAATATTTTTTTAAATTACGTGATAAATAATTTAGATAAAGATATGTCAAGTAATAAGAAAAATCAAGATTTAAAAATGATATATAATTTTGATAATTTATTAAATGATGGGGGTACTTGGAATAGTTTTCGGTTTTTAATTGAAAAATATGGTATTATTCCTAAAGAATCAATGAATGATACGCATCATAGTGAAAATAGTCGTCAATTAAATAAATTTTTGAATAATTATTTAAGAAAAGAAGCTTATTTTTTATTTAAAATGAGAGAAAAAGTGAAAAAATCGCCACAAAAATTTATTGAAAAAATTTTATATAATTGTTATAAAATTTTAGTGTTATTTTTAGGTGAACCACCAAAAAAAATAGACTGGTCATATTATCACAACACAAACAATAAAAATAAACCAAAAAATAAAACAAAAAATAAAACAAAAAATAAACCAAGTAAACAATTAAAAACCATTAAAATGATAACACCTCAAGATTTTTATAAAAAATATGTACCTTACAATTTTAATGACAAAATTTGTTTAATAAATTATCCATGTGAAACGACTCCTTACTATAAAATGTATAATATAGAAGATAACTTAGAAGATAAAATGAATTCAAATACAAATTTTATAAATGTACCTTCAAATATTATGAAAAAAGCAGTTGAATCTTCTATTGATAATAATGAAGCAGTATGGACAGGATTAGATATTGGTAAATTTAGATCAAAAAATTTTGGATTTTTAGATCAAAATGGGTTTAATTATAAAGATATTTTTGGTTTTAATAATTATTTAAAAAAATGTGATGCATTAACATTTAGACAAAGTGCACCAACACATGCTGTTATTATTCGAGGATATAATCAAGATGATATGCGTGCAAAATATATGGTTGAAAATTCATGGGGGGAAGAAAAAGAAGATAGATTTAAAGGGCATTTTACAATGAGTGAGAAATGGTTTGATGATTATGTTTATATTGTTGTTGTTGATAAAAAAGTAGTTAGTAAAAAAGTATTAGATTGTTTAAAAACAAAACCAATTGTTTTACCTTACTGGAGTCCTTTTGGAAATTTATTACAAAGTTAAATAATTTAAAAAAATATTATAACATTATAACATTATAACAATATAAGAATATAACAATATAATAATAAATTATGACAGATTTAGCTATTGATCTTTTAAATTTAAATATAAATCCAGATGACGAATGTATGATTTGTAAAGAAAGTTTAAATGATTATCCTTGTTATTGTTTACCCGAATGTAATCATAAATATCATACACATTGTTTGATTAGTTGGTTTAGAAATGGTGATAGTAGATGTCCTTATTGTGGAAATAAAGGTATAAATAATAAACCAGAAAATAAAATATCCACGCGTAGAAGGAGGATTAGACCTAGAGCAATATTAACTAATAATGATAATCAATATATATTAGATTTAAAAAAATTTATAAATTTAAAAAAAAATAAAGATAATCCACAAGCTATAAAAATTTTGAAACAGTTAGATGATATAAAAAAACTAGAAATAAAATTTAATAATTTAAAAAAAGAATTTCAAGAATATAAAAAAAATTTAAAAACAGAACCAGTGAATTATAAAACTGCTCAAAAAACATTGAGAAAATATAAAACAGATATATATAACTTAAAATTTAAAATTAGAGATAAACAATTAACTTTAATTGATAATAGTTATATTATTCCTTTAATTGTACCAATTCCAATTGATATTAATTAAAAATAAAAAATTTAAAATTATAATAAAAATACATTAAATTTATTTAAATTTAATCTATTTTTTATCTATTTTTATCTATTTTTATTTATTATAAAATATTAAATGTTTGCAAATTATGATTATACAAATTTTCCAATTGTAAAAGTAGATATTAGTGGAGTTATAACAAGTGACAAAGATTTTACAGATTTTACGAAACAATGGTTAGATTTATATGATAATGGATTAAATTTTGAATTTATTTTTGATACAAAAAATGCAGGATTTGTTAATATAAAATATTGTATTTATATGGCATTTTTTATTAAATTATTAAAAAAACGAAAAAAACAGTCGTTAACAAAAAGTACAATTTTTGTTTATAACAATTATATATTTAAATTATTTAAATTTATTTTTTATATGGAACCACCAGTTGCACCTGTTTATTTATATAATATTTCAAATAATGAAGAAAAATTAGAAATAATCGATAATCGATAATCAATAATCAATAATCGATAATCAATAATAAATAATAAAAAATTATCTAATTATTGAAAAAATAAAAGAATTATTCGAAGTGTCTTCCATATTATTATTATTGATAATATTATATGCAATATTATTTGCTAAAAAATGTCTGAATTGATTTCTTGTTAGAAACATCGTTTCATCATTACTATTTGTATATTTTACAATATTAGTTCCAGTTAAAATATTATCTCTGCAAATAGGACAAGTTTGATGTTGATTTAACCAATTTACTAATGGATCATATTTAAAAATATGTTTGCAATGGTTTAAACAGGCTACATGGTCATCTTGATTGAATGTATCATGTGTTATAGCGCATGAATCATTTAATGGATTTTCAATATCAGAATATTTTTTAATGGTTATATTATTATTTAAGATTTCAGATAAATTTTGATTAGATAATTGTCTATAATTATTAATATTAGTAATAATTTGATTTTCATTTATTTGATTTACATAATTTTCTTGATCTTGATTTTGATTTTCTTGATTATTATATTGATAGTTTTGATAATTATATTCTATTTGATTATAATCATAATCATTATTATTATTATTATCTTGTTCAAGATTATTATATTCATGATTATGATTATGATTATGACTATGATTATGAAGATAATTTGTTATATAATAATCTAAATTTCTTTGCATAATTCGTAAATTTGTATTTGAACTACGAATAAAATCAATACCAGAATTAACAGTATTCATATATTGGTTTAAAAAATTTATGTAATTATTGATAATATTATAATTGTCTTGTTGATTATTATAAGTGATATTATTATTATTATTATTATTATATGGAATATTATTATACTGATTATTATAATCCATTAATATTATTATTTTAATATTAAATAGATAGCTTTAATATTTATTATTAAAAATAATAATGACTTTATGTTTAGATAAATATAAAAATAATGGTTTAACTGGTTTAGCTAATTTAGGTAATACTTGTTATATTAATTCATGTATGCAGATATTATCACATTGTTATCTTTTAAATAATATATTAGATAGTCGAGAAAATCAATTAAATAATAATATTGATAGTGTTTTAGTAAAAGAGTGGATAGATTTAAAAAATTTAATGTGGAGTAAAAATTGTACTATTGCTCCAAAAAGATTTATAAATATAGTACAAAATATTTCTAGAAAAAAAAATAAAGATTTATTTACAGGATATGCTCAAAATGATTTGCCAGAATTTTTAATATTTATATTTGAATGTTTTCATAATAGTTTACAAAAAAATGTAAATATGGGTATACAAGGTGAATGTTTAAATACTAAGGACATAATGGCTAAAAAATGTTATGAAATGTTTATTTCAATGTATAAAGATGATTTTTCTGATATAATAAAAAATTTTTATGGTATAAGTGTAAGTTTAATTTTATCTAAAAATAATAAAAAACGATTAAGTATAACACCAGAACCTTTTTGTTTATTGAATTTACCAATTCCTGAAAAAAAAGAATGTGATATATTTGATTGTTTAGATTTATATACAAAACAAGAATATTTAGAAAATGAAAATGCATGGTTTAATGAAAAAACTAATAAAAAAGAAGATGTTTTTAAATGTATAAATTTTTGGAGTTTACCTGATATTTTAATTGTAGATTTTAAAAGATTTGATAATAACAATAAAAAAATAAATTGTATTATAAATACACCATTAAATAAAGTAGATTTATCTCAATATATAGTTGGTTATGATAAAAATCAATATATTTACGAACTTTTTGGCGTTTGTAATCATTCAGGTGGATGCTTAGGTGGACATTATACTGCAAATATAAAAAATGCAAATAATAAATGGTATAATTTCAATGATACTATCATAACAGAAATAGATAAAAAAAATATTATTACTAATAATGGGTATTGTTATTTTTATAAAAGATCTAATATTTAAATAAAATTTAACATAATATTATATTTCTTTATATATAATATTATGACAGTTTTTAATAATATAAGTAATAGTTTTTATAGTAGTTTAAATAATATTGGCACAAATCCTTTAGTTTTAGTTGTCTTGATTATTGTTATTATAATATATTATGTTTTATTTTCATTTTTAGGAGTAAATAGAGATGATGATGATGATGGTATTTTTGGTAGTGGAGGTTATGTAATAATTGAAGGGCTGTTGTGGGGGATATTCATTATTTTAATTTTTGTAAATGGTTTGGCATACTTTTTTAATATAAATTTAGTTACAGAATTTCAAAATATCTTTTCACAAAAACCAGAAATTAATATTTCAACAACTAATGATTTTAAATCACAAATAGATTCATCATCATTATCATCATCATTATCATCATCATTAAATGAAGTTTTCCATATACCAGGTAGAACTTTTACTTATCATGATTCAAAAGCTGTTTGTAAAGCATTTGATAGTGAAATAGCTGATTATAATCAATTAGCAAATGCTCAGAAAAAAGGAGCCAGTTGGTGTAGTTACGGTTGGACAAAAGATCAGTTAGGATTATATCCTACAAGTCAAAGTGATTTTGATAAATTAAAAAAAATAGAGGGACATGAATATGATTGTGGTCTACCAGGTATAAATGGTGGTTATGTTGCAAATCCATATACAAGATTAGGTGTTAATTGTTATGGTGTTAAGCC
>Ga0163109_10003477_pt1 | contig 12047 bp, 6 predicted proteins | sample CRUFie1St13metaG_FD_108704 | JGI IMG/M metagenome (GOLD analysis project Ga0163109, IMG submission 108704) | Marine microbial communities from the Costa Rica Dome - CRUD Field 142mm St13 metaG | ecosystem: Environmental > Aquatic > Marine > Oceanic > Photic zone | place: Costa Rica: the Eastern... | reverse complement strand
TAACTAATGCAAATGGTAAGAATACTCGTGACATTGTGAGGTAAATATACAGCCTATTTTTCGTGGAATTTAGGTTCATAAGTTTATTCAATAAAACATGATATTCTCAAGAATTATTCAGAACTTTTATGCCGTTCAAAATAATGCAAAAACCTGTTCCCATATTTGAGATAGCTACTCCCATTTGGACTAGGTGTATAATGAATTTAGGGATCCTTTTGTTGGGATTTACCACCCAATTTGCTTGGGGACAAGGCAATCCTTGCAATGTGAGTTTAGTGGCTTCTTCCTTAGTTGTAGAGTGTGGGGATTCAATCCAACTGAACGCTTCTGCGTCGGGAGGGAGTTTCGCACTTTACAATAATTTTAACAATGGAAATGCTGGAGCGGGTTGGCAAACAACAAGTTCTGCCCAGTTTAACAATCCTTGTGTGGGTCAAACGGGTAGTTCTGATGGAACAACCCATTTGTGGATGGGATCAGCTTCTGCCGTACCTCGTTCTCTTACTTCTGTTCCTCTTGATTTGTCGAGTGGTGGATCTATCTCATTTGACATGGTATATTCCATTCAGGGAGCCAATGCTCCTTGTGAAGGACCGGACTTGCCTAACGAAGGGGTATATCTTCAATATTCTATTGATGGAGGGTCAACTTGGGTGACAATAGATTATTGGGATCCTCTGGGGGGTAATGATCCCTTCTTGACAAGTTGGAATAACTATACAATTCCTATACCTCCAGCGGCTAATCAAGGTAATGTCCTTATCAGGTGGATACAGACAGCTGATTCCAATGCAGGATATGATCATTGGGGACTCGATAATATCGAAATTCAAGTTACTCAACCGGGAAGTTTTTCCTGGAATGTCTCCTCAAGCACGGATAGTTCAATAGTCTATTTTCCAAATGCCTCAGGCCCGGTCACCGTCACTTATGATAATGGCTCTGTTCCTTGTCAATCCACAGTGAATATTACCATACTTCCTGCGAATGATACAATCGATGATGTGTTTTGTGAAGGGACTAGTTATTTATTGCCTAATGGCGGATCTGTAAGTTTAGGTGGAAGTTACGACGTGCTGTTATCAGGTCTTAATGGATGTGACACAAATAGAACATTTCAGCTTTCTGTAATCACTTCTGCACCTGATACAACCTATGTTGATATTTGCGATAATACCTTGCCCTATGTTTTACCCGATGGGAGTTTAGTGTCGGCGGGAGGAAGCTACTTTACAGCAGGTATTGATACTAACGGATGTGCTGATACTACGACAACTGTGCTAACGGTTTATGCCACAGATTCAATAATCGATTCAGTCCTTGTTTGTCAGCAGGATGGGTATATACTACCTGGTGGTACTTTCGTGGATTCGAGTGGGGTGTATATCGATAGTTTATCAAATATTGCAGGTTGTGATAGTACGATTACCACCTATTTGACCGTCCTTCCGGAAATTGACGAAAGCTACAACACCGTCATATGTGCGGGAGATAGCTTCATAATTCATAATCAAGTTTACCTTTCTTCGGGAAGCTATCGAGATACCCTTTTTAATCAGTTAGGGTGCGATAGTATTCGGTGGACCCTTGATCTATTGGTGTATTCCCGCACGGATAGCGTGCTGCTCGCTAATGTTTGCGAGGCAGACTTACCTTTTGATTGGCGGGGTCAGTTGTTAACTAGCGAAGGAATCTATTCAGATACTGCTCGCTATACGGCTACCTCTTGTGACTCCATTCGATTTAATCTCGAACTGATCATTGACAGCGTATCTTATGACTCTTCTTATCAAAATATATGTCAAGAAAACCTGCCCTTACTATGGAGGGGCCAGAGTATTACACAAAATGGTTGGTTTTACGATACGGTCTTTGCTCAGTCGGGTTGCGATAGCATCAACTTTGCCACTCTGGTCTTGATAGATAGTATCGATTACGATTCTACACATTTCACGGGTTGTCAGGATGACTTGCCTTATCAATGGAGAGGACTTACTACGAATGTTTCAACCATCCTAAGGGACACAGTAGTCAATAGTAATGGCTGTGATAGCGTTCATTTTGTCCATTCTGTTACGATTTTGCCAAGTGTGGACTCTACCTTGACTATTATAGTATGTCAAGATAACCTGCCTTTTGTTTGGAGAGGCTCAAACTATACTTCAACAGGACTATACACGGATACTGTGCGCTATGCGAATCAATTATGTGATAGTCTTCGATTTTATTTGGATTTGGTAGTAGATTCTTTTACAGAAGTGAACGAAGTTATGAGCGTTTGTCAGGATGCATTACCTGTGCTTTGGCAGGGGCAGGTGTTAACCAGCGAGGGGCTTTACTATGATACAACGTATTCTCCATCTGGATGCGACTTGGTACGGTCGCGACTTGATTTTAGCATTGACTCCATAATATATGATACGGCATTCGCGCTTGTCTGTGCCGTAGATACTCCTTATACTTGGCGCAATCAGCAGATAACAAGTTCTGGAAGGTATCGCGACACTGTGCGTAACGTAGCGGGATGCGACAGCATTCGTTATGTGTTTGATTTAACCGTTCAATTTGCCTTTGAGGAGGAAAGTAGAATTGGGGTTTGTGAAGATGAACTTCCCTATACATGGCGAGGTTATGTAATCGCTCAGCCAGGTACATATTTTGATACAACACGTTATCTCTCCACGGGATGTGATAGCATGCAGTATACCTTGACTCTTGACGTAGACTATCGTGTAGAAGAAGATTACACTTTGACAAAGTGTATAGGAGATAGTGTAGTGATTCATGGATTACCGTATACTACTACTGGTTTTTATCAAGACACCTTGTTGAATTCTCGCGGCTGTGATAGCTTAACATGGAGTGTGGATTTAACGGTTAATACGCCTTACGATCTCATCCCCAGCATACAAGATTCTCTGTTCTGTCTTCGCGCCACTGAAAAAATGATCGGAGTGGATTATCCCTGGGCAGTGCAATATGTTTGGACCGGACCAGATAACTTAAATGGCGCTGTAGTTGATATGGAGATTCCCGGTACGTATATAGTGGACATTTTGCAGGACAACACTTGTCAAGTTAAGGATACAGTTGTCGTGGAATTTAATGATTGCGTAGGAGAGTGTAGGGTAATTGCTCCCACGGCCTTCTCACCTAATGGAGATGGAGTAAATGATATCTTTTTTGTTAAGGAGGATTGTCCTTTCGGTTATGACATTTTCATTCTAGAAGTTTATGATCGTTGGGGGAATCTCATATTTCAGTCGGATGACCCATCACTAGGTTGGAGCGGAATGCATCGAGGTGATATAGCACCAATAGGAGTGTATACATGGTATGTGAGATACATTAAATCAAGAGATGAGCATTCAAATAGTAACCTCGTTCGAGGTAATGTTACCTTAATTCAATAGCCTTCTTGATAAGCAAAAATGATTCTCTGATTTAACTTTCAAGGATTATTCGTTTTCTAATGATTAATAAGTTATCTTTGCCGTCCGTTTATACGACATTATGGAGAAATTAACAATTGAAACTAAAAAAGCCATCATTAAAGAATTTGGTGGCGACGAAGCCAATACCGGCTCGACTGAGGCACAAATTGCCATTTTTACTCACCGCATTAAGCATCTTACAGAGCATGCTAAGCGGAACCGCAAGGACTTTAGCAATATTCGTTCATTAACGCGTTTAGTTGCCAAACGCCGACATCTTCTCTCTTATTTGCGGGATAAAGACATTGAGCGATATCGTTCAATCATTAAACAACTCGGTTTACGACACTAAGCGTCGCAAAACCATCAATTTTTTACGATGAATTATCAGCACTTTACTCAAGTCATGGACTTGGGAGACGGGCGTAATGTGACGCTCGAGACAGGGAAACTTGCAAAACAAGCCGACGGATCTGTAGTGGTTCGTCTTGGAGATACCATGGTTATGGCTACGGTCGTATCCGACAAAAATGCCGACGATGGCATAGACTTTCTACCGCTTATGGTAGATTACCGCGAAATGTACGCGGCAGCTGGGCGATTCCCAGGTGGATTCTTTAAACGCGAAGCTCGTCCGAGCGAGAACGAAATTTTAACTTGCCGATTGGTGGACAGAGCACTAAGGCCTTTGTTTCCTGATGATTATCATGCCAATACTGTAATCCAGATTCAAATGATTTCTTCTGATGGTGAGAATATGCCTGACGCCTTAGCGTGTCTAGCAGCTTCTGCAGCGATCTCAGTATCTGACATTCCATTTAATGGGCCAGTTAGTGAGGTGCGTGTTGCGCGTATTGATGGAGCGTTTGTGATTAATCCTACCATTTCTCAATTGGATGAGGCTGATTTAGAAATGGTGATTGCTGGAACATCAGATAGTATCGTAATGGTGGAAGGCGAAATGTTTGAAATCAGTGAAGAAGAGATGCTTGAGGCCATTAAAACGGCCCATGAAGTAATCAAACGCCAAATAGACGCTCAAAATGCTTTAGCCTCTAATATTGAAAAAGCAAAAACAAAGCGAGAGTATAGTCATGAAGTTGATGACGAAGCCATTCTTGCGACAGTGAAGGAAGTAGTATACGCTCCTGCTTCAGCTATGGCTAAAGAGGGGATTGCCAACAAATCCATTCGTGGTGAGCGATTAGATGCCATGAAAAAAGAATTGATTGAAAAATTAGGTGATGAGGTTTACGAGGAAAATAAGCCTATGATTGCCCGATATTTCAAGGCAACTCAGAAAAAAGCAGTTCGCGATGCTGTTCTTGATACACGCAAGCGATTGGATGGACGTGATTTAGATGAGATTCGCCCGATTTGGTCGGAAGTAAATTATCTTCCTGGAGCCCATGGCTCGGCAATCTTCACAAGAGGGGAGACTCAATCATTGACTACCTGTACCCTCGGTGCGGCGCGTGATGAGCAAATGATTGACGGCGCTTTTGTACAAGGAACAAGTGCGTTCTTACTCCATTATAACTTCCCTGCCTTCTCTACAGGTGAAGCAAGAATGCCAAGAAGTACTTCTCGTCGAGAGATAGGACATGGTAATCTTGCTTTTAGAGCGTTAAAAGGAATGATATCTCCGGAAAATCCATACACAATTCGTGTGGTTTCAGATATTTTGGAATCCAACGGTTCGTCTTCTATGGCCACGGTTTGTGCAGGAAGTTTAGCCATGATGGATGCGGGTGTTCAGTTGGAGAAGCCTGTTGCAGGAATTGCGATGGGACTAATAACCGATGCCGAGACGAATCGGTCAGCTGTACTTTCTGATATTCTAGGAGATGAAGATTTCTTAGGTGATATGGACTTCAAAGTAGCGGGTACCAAGGATGGTATTACTGCTGTACAAATGGATATCAAAATAGATGGTCTTCCGTACGATATTCTCGAGCAGGCATTGAAGCAAGCTAAAGAAGGTCGACTACACATTCTAGGAGAAATGGCGAAGACGCTTGAGACCCCAAGAGAGGAGATGAAACCAAATGCGCCAAGACTCATGCGCTTCTCTATTGACAAAGAGTTCATTGGTGCTGTAATTGGAAGCGGCGGTAAAGTCATCCAAGAGATGCAGGCTGTTACGGGTACAACCATCAGTATCGAGGAAGTGGATAATATGGGAGAGGTTGAAATCTTTGGTCCTACAGGGGATGCTGTTGATCAGGCCTTCCAGAAAATCAAGCAAATCACGGCAACTCCAGAGGTAGGTGAGGAATACGAGGCAACAGTCAAGTCTATTATGGATTATGGTATGTTCGTTGAGTTCTTGCCAAGTAAAGAGGGACTTCTTCACATCTCTGAAATCTCTCATGCTCGCATAGAAAAGATGGATGATGCAGGATTCTCTAAAGGAGACAAGGTGCAGGTAAAGCTTGTGGGTATCGATAACAAAGGTCGATTCAAGTTATCTCGCAAAGTCTTGCTTCCTGCTCCAGTTAAAGACGAAGGGGCCGAAGAGTAGTACACTTTTCATGCTGTTCGTAGGAAAGCATGCCTGTGCCTTTAGCAGATAGTCTAGAAGTAACTTTTTAATCACTTTTGTGACCAAATTATATCCATAAGAGAAACACTCGACTGAATATCTTGTGGGGCAATCAACTACATTGGTGTCTAAGTAATTTTAGTTCTCGGCACTTTTGTGCCCAACATGGCGCTGGTCTATACAAAGACTAATTTGGTTTAGATGGTCCAAAGGACTCCTCGGACATCATATGTTGGATGAGTGAATTTTGGTCACAGGGGTAGATGTTCAATATATCCATAACTGACCATGGTTTAAAAGAAAAGAAGCATATGGTATTTGCTTTTTGGGTACTTACATGATGCATGAGTATTGTCCAGAGGAGTAACTCTTAAGCCAAAAAAAATGGCTCGACTTGAAACATATTAAAAAAAAGTATCGTATGTCCTATCAAGGTATTGTCCTAGCGCTCGAAAACTACCACCATGATAGGCGTAATAAACAAAAATGTGTTTAAAAGCATCGAATCGGGAAGATCAAAGAATCTCTCTAGGTTGGCAGGTGGCATAAGCCATTTTTCAAAGAGAACCGTGAAGTGTAGTGACAATATTGAGGTGAATTCAAAAAATACCTTGATTAAGCATTTGTCTTTACATCGACGCACACTACCAAAGGAGATGAACGATTTGTATTAATGTTCATTGATTTTCCAAAGATCATGAGTAAATCGTAAGGACGTAGTCTTACCTTTGAGCTATGTCAGTAGTTATTTCCCCCTCGATTTTGGCAGGTAATTTCCTCAACTTACAAGAAAGCCTTGATATTATTAACTCATCAGAAGCTGATTGGGTGCATGTCGATGTCATGGATGGGATCTTTGTGCCTAATATTTCTTTTGGTTTTCCTGTGTTAAAAGCGGTATCAGCCTATTGCACCAAATTCATTGATGTTCATTTGATGATCGAACAACCGAATCGATATTTTTCAATGTTAAAAGATTCAGGGGCACAAGGTCTTAGTATTCATTTTGAGGGCAATCATCATCTCCATAGGGATTTGTCTGAAATCAAGCGATTGGGTATGAAAGCAGGACTTGCGCTCAATCCACAAACCTCGTTGGATACCGTAAAGGAACTTCTGTCTTCGATCGACTATTTACTTCTTATGTCTGTTAATCCCGGTTTTGGGGGACAAAAGTTCATTAATGAAACCACAAACAAAGTGGCCAGGGCTTCGGCCTTACGCAATACACTGGGATTAGATTTTGATATTCAAGTGGATGGTGGTGTTAACCTGGAAAACTGTGTTAAACTTAAAGAAGCTGGCGCAGACAATTTAGTAGCGGGTAGTGCCGTTTTCAAATCAAGTAATCCGCAGGAGACTATTGTACAATTAAAATCTTCTTTATGAGAATTCATATCCTAGGTGATATGATGTTTCGTTCGATTCTACTATTGGGCTGTATTCTAATGCTTAACAGCAATCGGGTATATGGTCAGTTTTTAATTCAAGGAGAGGTTCATTCCTCGGAAGGAGAGCCTCTTTCCGACATATTCATTGCCGCTCCTGCACAAACCACTAATACAACCTTTACAGACGACAAGGGAATATTTCAGCTGGAATTACCTCAACGGCCGGATCGCCTAGTCCTTGTGCTTCAAAGTTTACTTCAAGGGGATACGACATGGACCTGGAATGGTATTACTCGACTAGATGATATACATATTGCTTATGGAGAAAATGCCTCGACCATTGATACGGTGATTATCCAAGGCAATAAGATAAACAAAGGAATATCTGATGTAAGTACGACTGCCATTGATATCGTCTCCAAGAGGTCTTTGCCAAATCCATTCCCTGATGTATCCGATTTTTTGCGAGGAGAGTTGGGCTTTAGTAAAACCAATGAATTAAGCACGGCATATAGTATTCGAGGGGGGAATTTTGATGAAAATCTTGTATATGTAAATGATTTCGAAGTATATCGGCCTTTTTTAATTCGATCGGGTCAGCAAGAAGGACTGAGTTTTGTGAATGTTGATATGGTGCGAGAAGTAAGTTTTTCCGCAGGAGGCTTTGCACCGAAATATGGAGATAAAATGGCTTCGGTCTTAGACGTCACATATAATCGCCCTAATGCATTTCGTTCAAGTGCGGAGACTAGCCTTCTCGGGGGGTCGCTGATGGTGCAGGATGTTGGGTTGAATCACCGTCTAGCCTGGAGTGTTGGAATACGTCATAAAAACTCTCAATATCTCCTTGGATCAACCAATACGAGCGGACAGTATAGTCCTTCATTTACGGACGTTCAATACTATGTAAGTGCCTTGTTACAACCTAAGTGGCGATTGGAGTGGATAGGACAATACGCTAAGAATCGCTTCTATTTTGTGCCGACAGACAGGGTTACCGATTTTGGCTTATTCAATCAGCAAAATAGGTTCCAAGTCTACTACTCGGGGCAGGAAAACGATCGTTATCAAAACGTGATGAATGGATTGGCGTTGATTTATAATCCAAAACCACGTCTAAACATGAAATGGATGATAAGCCATTATTCAATGCGGGAGAATGAGGCCTTTGACCTTATTGGGGATTATTTGTTAGGGGAGGTCGAAACCGATCCAAGCCAGTCGAATGTGGGCGAAATAAGGCTTTCGCTAGGCTCTGGTACATTCCATGATTGGGCAAGAAACCAGCTCAATACAGAGATTTTTTCGACGGCCTATCGCGGAAATGCCTATTGGACAAATCAAACACTTCGATGGGGAATGACGTACAAGAATGAAAATATTCAAGATCGTCTTAGTGAATGGGGAAGGCAGGATAGTGTAGGTTATAGCTTGCCGTACTCCGTGGATTCTGTCTTGCTGTACAGTCAATTGCGGTCATCATTTGATTTGTCGAGTCACCGGTTAACTTCCTTTGTGCAATATCGTTGGGAAGGGCAAGGAAGGGCTAAGCCGAGTTTGTTGCTGGGATGCAGAAGTCAGTGGTGGAGTATTAATAAAGAGCTTATTGTAAGTCCACGTGCGCAGTTTCAGCTTCAACCAACCTTGCGAAAAGATAGTCTAGGACGTACACTTAAAATCTCATGGGCTGCGGGTCTCTATGCACAACCTCCTTTCTACAGGGAGATGCGAAATCTTCAAGGGGATGTCAATACGGATTTATTGGCTCAAAAATCAGTGCATGCCATATGGGGTTTAGACTATCGATTCAAAGCATGGGATGATCGAGACTTTGCTTTTACTACGGAAGCCTACTATAAATACATGTGGGATCTCGTGCCCTATGAGTTTGATAATGTGTTGATAAGGTATTTCGGGGAAAATAAGGCAAGAGGGTATACGGCTGGTATTGATTTAAGACTAGCAGGCCAATTGGCGGAAGGCTTAGAGAGTTGGGTTACGTTGGGATATATGCATGCTCGAGAGGATATAGAAGGAGATAGCTATACGGTTATTGACTATTACAAGGAATATGTGGAAGAAGATGGTGTAATTGTTGAGGATATCACTGTGGCAGATACTTCAACGGTCTATCCTGGATTTATTCCAAGACCTACGGATCGAAGAGTATCCTTTTCGCTGAGTTTCCAAGATTATATTCCACGATATCCATTTTTTAGAGTACAAATGAATCTTGTAGTGGCCACTGGGCTTCCCTTTGGACCGCCTGATGGGGAGCGATATAATGATGTTTTTCGAATTTCAACCTATAAGCGATTTGATATTGGATTTAGTGCAAGACTCTATGATCGTCAGCAGCGGATAAAAAAACGCGGGATTGCAAAAAAGGCAATCAAAAATGCATGGCTTAGTCTTGAGGTCCTAAATCTTTTTGGTATTGAAAATGCGGTGTCCTATTTATGGGTTAGAGGACTTGATGTTCGCAATGGCGGTTTAGGACAATTTGCTGTACCTAATTATCTTACGAATCGTCGTGTAAACTTGAGGTTCCGTATTGATTTCTAACATGGCTAGACCTAGCATTCTTGTTTATTGCTTCTTGCTTCTATTGAGTCAATCTGGTCTCGCTCAGTTGCCGTCAACACTATATCTAGTCGAAGAGACTACGATGTCCAAGGATGAAACCTCGACCATAGCAAGTCTGCAAGGTCTCTTAGCCAAGGAAGATCCGTCCATAATATTTTCGATGCGTGGTCGGAGTGTAGAGTCAATGCTTCATGATATGATGTCACAAGAAGTCGTTTCCTTGGACTCAAGCTATCTATCTAATCCAATGGGTTTGGTAAACGAATTTCAAGATCAAATAGAAGGATACATTCTTTATAGCGACGAGCCATATTCCTCCTATGCTGCAACCTGTTTTGCTGGTCCATCCCATTCCATCATTATCTCAGAATCGTTGGAATATGTGGCTATTGAAGCTGGATTGCCATTGGTGAAGGACTGCCGGACAATGTCTATGGCAGATGTTTGGACTGAGTTAAAGGATTCGGTATCCAAAGAGGGTATTGTTATTCAACCTCAAAAATCCTCGCATTTTCTAATTGATCTTGCAGTTAGAGATAATCTTTTTTACTACGAAGTGGATTTAGAAGATCCATTACTGGATACTCTGTTTACTGCACTAAATCCTGGAGCCGCTGCATTGGGATGGAGTCGCTATCATGAAAGTGAATTGATCGGGATGGCTTCTTCCTATGATGTTGGCGTAATCCCAGCGGATTGGGCGTTAAACTTGTCGGTATTGGATGCATTATATCCCTCAGACTTTAATTCCATCGATAACTTGGAGGCTACAGAAACGAAATCCTTAGATACCGCAAAAGACTATGTAGCTTTTCTGATGTCTGATGGAGATAACCTTCAGTTTATTTTAAATGATTTAATCTACCAAGGTAAATATCTAGATAACGGACGTTCAGAGAACTACCCCTTGTCATGGACCATAGCGCCGTCTACGACCTCATACATTCCATTTATTGGAGCAAAAGTCAAGAATTGGCACAATGGTACAGAGAATATGGATTGTATTGCTGCCCCGAGCGGATGGGCTTACGTATTCCCCGAGGCATTACCATCTTGTAAGGCCTATGTTGAAAAGACAACTAAGGAAATGGAATCCATGGGGCTAACGATCCTTAATGTTATTGGAAATGACCCCAATTGCCCTTGTATAGACAGCCTCTTGCAACATGAAACAATTGAGGGACTTGTTTTTTATTGGTATGAAAACTATTCCAAAGGAGAGGGTATGATCGAATTTCGGTATGGCAAGCCGGTTGTCCATGGATACAGCAACCTTTGGGGTGGTTTTAATACGCCATCTCAACTAGCCCGGCGACTAAATCGCTTAGCGAGAAGTGAAGAAGGGCCGTCTTTTTCCTTAATTCCTGTGCATGTTTGGTCGTATGGCAAGGAAGACGTGGAGCAATGCATCAATAAACTAAATGAATCGACAGAAGTCGTCACCGTCTCGCAATTATTTGACTTGGTTCGGCAGGGTACTCTTCGTTAAGTAATACTAATTGATCTAGGGTTTAGCTCATAGGAATCTGCTCTTTGCTCTTTTATCGATTCTCAAAATTGGAAAGAGTGGTAGATTGGTGGGTGGAGTGGGTGTGGGAGGCCCCACCTAACTCTGAATAAGGAATAGTTAAAACACAAGCGCTAAAAATTCCTCCATCAATCCCCTTGATCAATTCCTCCTCTCAGCATGCACGATAAATCCATTTTCCTCATCTCCAAACGATACAACCTCAGCTTTTCCGTTATCCATCAAGTATAAGCCGTAAGCGCAGAGGAAGCCATCAATAGCATCCTCAATATGTTTATGACTCTTCTTGTTGATTTCTGTTCTCCACTTTTCAACCTGCTCAATAATAGTGGAAGGATTCTTGAGCTCTTTCAAGATATTTTCAATGGAACTCAGCAATCTTCTCATATCACCTTGATAGTGCGCGTAAGGCTTCTTACTCTTGATTTTATGGTCGATTGGAGTGAGCTCAGGAAAGAGCCCGTAAACCAATGCAGTAGGGAAGGTCTCTATAATCCAAGAAGTTTTGTTTTTAGGATTTGCTGTCAGGCTGCATTGAGGAAAGTGATCAAGTAACGTTT
>Ga0163109_10003476_pt1 | contig 12048 bp, 12 predicted proteins | sample CRUFie1St13metaG_FD_108704 | JGI IMG/M metagenome (GOLD analysis project Ga0163109, IMG submission 108704) | Marine microbial communities from the Costa Rica Dome - CRUD Field 142mm St13 metaG | ecosystem: Environmental > Aquatic > Marine > Oceanic > Photic zone | place: Costa Rica: the Eastern... | reverse complement strand
CTAATTTGACCAACAATAGTTTCTGTACTCATGTTCAAACTGCGCAAAATACTTGGATACAGACTGTTCAAGTCCATACTACCAATCCATTCATGAAAGCCTTTCTTGGGCGTTGCAACATATGCACCGGCGGCTGTACATGTTTGTGGATAGTGTTTTTGTGTTTTGTCATGCACTTTGTCTGGACAAATAAGTCCACGACTGTGTGCTTCGTTGATAATAGCTTGGTCTGTTACTGCAACCGCACCCATAGTTGTTTGCACCAACACAGTGTTGTCATGTGCAATAACGTTTGCTAGGTCAATAAACTGTAGCTTCTTGTCCATGCGTACCAACAAGTCAACGTCTTGTCTGGAGTACTGAATAAACGTTTCAAAGTCATTGTTGTACAATTGATCCAGTGTGCCTTGATATTCAGTTTTGCGTTCACCAAGTTCATACTCACCAATGGCATCCAAACTGTAACTGTGCATTTCATGATATGTGTACTTGCGATACAGTTCCATGTAATCCAAGTGCAGTCTACCCACTGTGTCATATGTTTCTTGTGCTTTACCATAGCGTTCAAACTCTCGTCTGTTGGGATACTTGCCCCACAAACAAAAACGTCTTGTGTGTTCTTTACCAAGAACTCTTGCTATGCGATTCACCAAGTAGGGAATATCAAAGCCTTCACTGTTCCATCCACTCATTACATCTGCATCATCAATTAACTGCAAGAATGTATCCAACAGTTCATCTTCTGTGTCCATGAGAATAGTATCTTCAAATCTGCCAACTATCTCTTGTGCATCTGCTTTTGTAAGTGTCTTGGGTTTACAAACCAAACAAATGGTTTTGCCAATCCAATCCAAGTGTACACTGATTGCTGTTACTGGATTGAATGGATCGCTGGGATCTGCAAAGCCTTTTTCACTGTCAAAGTCAACCTCGATATCGAAAAATGCTTGTTGCAGTTTGGGAGTATCTGCTCCCAAGTAGTTGTCAGCTAGACACCTAAACACAGGGTTGACATCACTTTCGAACAACCGCTGATTGCTGTACAGTTTCTTTTCTTTTTTGAACTGTTTGCCGCTAGTAGTGACCACACGATGTAGTTTATCACCAAAGATACTTTCATAACTGCCACGACTGTCCTTGTAATAAAACAAGTAACGTGCAGGATATTCTCTGAACTCACGTTTGCCGTTTACACGTTCTACAACGTGAATTATATCTTTGTCTCTATCTATAAGTGCGTCTACATACATTAGCTAACAAATGCTCTTTCTTGCACAAAAGTACCTTGTGTCTTTTTGTTACCTTCACTGAACCCAAGTGCAGTGAAGTGTTCTTTGAGATCGTTGTTGAATGCGATACTTCCACATAACATTATACGCTGATTTACAGGATTGTCAATACTTAGTATCCCATGGTTCAAGAACTTTTGTATGCGTCCTTGATTTTCAGCAGGTTCTTGTGTTACTGTGCTGAAATATTCAATTGGCATTTCATTTAGAAAGTCTCTATAACAGTCTTGTTCTGCATGTGTTCTTGTGGTCCATGTTACAGTGATGTTCTCAAACAAGTCGTATGTTTCTGGCTCACGCAACAAACTAATAAAAGGTGCAATACCTGTGCCACTTGCCATCATTACTAGGTGTCCACCCAGTTCTAAGTTAGCAAGTATCAGTGTGCCTGTGGGTTTGTCGCCCACTTTTATAGTATCACCAACTTTTACATGTTGCAGTTTACTAGTAAGTGGACCGTCTTGTACTTTGATACTATAAAACTCTATGTAATCATCGTATGGTCCACTTGTAATACTGTATGCTCTGTTAGGAGCACCTTCTAGTCCAATCATAACAAATTCACCCGCAGTAAATCTATAACTGCGAGGTCTTTCTGTTCTAATTCTAAATAGTTTGTCTGTGTAATGTTGTACTTCAGTGACTGGTAAGTCAAGCATTAGTTGTCACGTCCTGTTGCTTGCAGTACTTCTTCCACTGCACTAAAGCTGTCTTGCACTTGTGCAAATTCATTTTTGTAAGCAATTCTAATTGCTTTGTTTAGTGTTGCAGGTTTCATATCCATTTCTTCTGCAATAGCTTTTACTGTGTCTTTGAGACCTTCTTTGAGAGCGTCTACTTCTCCAGTAACTTGAATACCTTCATTCATTAGTTGTTTTAGTTTCTTGATTTCTGTATCATTAAAACTTCGTACGGGCATTGAATACCTCCTTTGATATTGTATTGTTTATATAATATGATAAAACTAGTTACTTGTCAACAGGTTTATTGACATTGACCCATAAACAATCAACACTTTGATTGCCACTTGTAACTAGTACTGATGCTTTGCTCATAGCTTCTACACATGCATCTTTGTCATGAAAATTATCAATGTGATAATGATCAATGTTTTGTCCAGACTCTAATGCAAGCCATATTAGTACCCACATTTATTTTCCTCTACTCATCCAAGTCTAATGCTTGGTGCCCCCATTCTTCCATTATGAACTCACCCCATGCTTGACCAAACAACCACATTAGGGTTAGAATAACTACTGCTACACATATGATAAGAATCCATACTATGATCTTTACTACTATGTGTTTGCCTTCTGTCCAATGTCCAACTTTCTTTATTTTGTTTCTAACTCCGCCCAACATGTATTTGCCTATGACATAACGTATCACTCGCATTACAATTAGGATGGGAGAACTAAGTACGTCAAACAATATTAGGAACAAGTCTACAGTAAGATCTACAATGTTGTCTATGTTACACCAATTGCGTAACTTCTCTCCTAATCTGCGTACACGTTCCTGGCGTTTGCGTTCTCGTTCAGCCAATTGTTCGTCAGACAGGAAAAACATTGATCACATCACTTCTCTAACTTCTTCAATCGTTCTTCTAGTTCATCAATTTTTGCTGTTATTTTTGGATAGCGTTGGCGCCAAGCATCTTCTGGTTGTTCTAACCATGTCCAGCCCCAACGCTGAATAAGGTAATCTAGGATACGATCGAACCAACTGTATGCCCACAAGCCCATTCTTGTACCTTGAAAGTAAGCAAGAAAAGCGGCACCAAATAAACTACCTGCAATAGCAGTGTATATCCAAAGCCTGTCTGTAGCCATACGTTCAATCATTTCCCACATTATGCTGTCCTTCTATAGTTTAGTCTCATACGACTTTCAAGGTGTTCTATCATTATTTTACGCATTGCAAGAGCTCTGTTGCGATCAGTAAATGAATATTCTCTGATATCATCACCATCTACTCTTAGTTCAAATGTAAAAAATGCACCTTTCTTGCTAACATTAGACGCTAAACCTTTTGCAATTAGCTTGGGGTCTAATTTGTGTCCAAAGTTAGTTTCGATGATAGACATTATTCGCCTTTCCAAATAGTCCATGCACCCCATAGTATAGCGCCTACTGCGGCTATTTTTATGAAGCTAGTGGCAAATAGTGCGATTAGTCCCATTGCGATTAGTACGCCTCCGTCCCACGAAGTACGTTCGCTAATTCTACTTTTTATCCATCCCACGTCTTTTCTCCAATATGTTTTTCATAACGTTTGTTGCAGTGTGCGTAAAGTAGCGTGGTGCAACTCCGTGTATGATTATTGCAGGAACCAACAGTTGTAATTTTACAGCAACTTTGAAGGCTTGTGCCATATGCTGTAGTCCTGTTTCACCTACTTCGTCTAGGTGTAATTTGCATTGCTTACTGAGCATTATTTGATTCCCATTGCGGCAAGAGTAGCTTTGCCTACGATACCATCTGGTACCAAGCCTCTGCTTTTTTGCCATTGTATTACTGCGGCTTCTGTGCCTGGGCCAAAGTCTCCGTCTGCTTTTATACCCAGAGCGGCTTGTACTGCTTTTACAGTTTCGCCTTTACTACCTTTTTTCACTGTACTGTGTGTAAAAGGTGGTGGTGACCAATTCCCGCCTAGCACTTCGAGTGCATGTTTGTAGTGTTTCTTACGGTCTTCTAGTCCAATAGTTCCACCGTTTATTCGTTTGGTCATGCCAACAACGTCTTGTTTGTCAGCCCATTTGTTTAGACCATTTGATTTCCAAAACCAGCATGCACTTTCCAGTGCGCCTTTTTTAGATTTTAGATATTTGATTGCTTGTTCTGCTGTGTAGCCTAGTGTACTACCAAACTTAGTGTAATTATATCTACCTGTAAGTTGAATAATTCCTCTACCGCGGAAGCGCCATCCGTCGCCACTGGCTTCATCGCCATTTTCCATACGGTTTGCATACACTACGTTTGCAATCTTTTCTGGTTGTCTGTGATAGTCGTCAGCATTTCTTCCTGCTCTTACAAAATACTTGGGAAATACAGCGTTCAATCCTTTGGCACTGTAGTTCAAGTTTTCTTGTGTAACACGGAAGTTGTTGCTTTCGTGGGCGCATTGTGCTATAAAACCTGCAACCCTATCAACAGTGTTTATCTCGTAATATGGAAGTATTTCTTCCATTGCTTCAAACCATTCTAGATACTCTTTGTTACCGTGTAATAGTTCTTGCACTTGATCTTCTGTGAATTCAAATTCAAATGTACTCATAATGAATACTCCCTTTTTGTATACGTATTTATTTTACCCATGCACCAATTCGCCCGTGAATGTCTGGATCTTGCACATATTCATAGCCTTGTGGGGGATTTGTATCCTGTCCTTGCCACACAGGAATGTACTCTTGTCTATTGCCAGGAAAGTCTGGATTGTGTCGTAGGTGTATTTCTATTAGATTTCCGCCTATAAATTCAGCATTGATTTTAGGATACTTGTTTGCTATGTTGTGTAGGAACTTGGGCAAAGGTATTTGTACATCTACTCGTAACCAACGATCCCATTTTACATATGTGCTTGTGTTTTTGTGCCCTTGTACAGCCAATACTTGTTTGCCATTTTCATAGTCCACACTGATATGATCACCTTCAAAGAACTCGCACCAAAAGTGTCCTGGTGTAAGATGATTAGTACTATCTTTTATGTAGTGTTTTTGTGCGCCTAGTCCAAGACCCATTGCATTTACGCAAGGTCGTACCATGTAATAGTCGCTTTTATCAACGGGTGATCCAACAGGTCCACATGTATAACCAAGATGTCTTGACAAGATAAGTTTGTCCAGGATCCACAAATCCTCTGGGGCTGTAGTTTCCCACGCTATATCTTCTGTGTCTTTTATCATTGATAATGTTCGAGTCCACTGTCCATAAAAGGCCAAGTTCTAGCATCTGTTTCCAAATTTACATCTGGTTCGCAATCACAAATACCACATACATCATTTACACAATCAGGACAATTTACTTTATCGCAGTGGCATTTGTGTCCACATTTTTTACAAGTATTATTTGTCCGAGTATTCATCTACTTCCTTGTTGTGTTACTGACGTTTTTAGCCTTGCCTCTTCTGTTCTTATTTGGATCGTTTCTGCGTTTCTTGCGCACAGCCGCGGCTATTGCTTTTTTACCGCCTTTTGCTCTCAAACTTGCGGCACGTGATTTGCTAAGACACTTAGGTTTGCCTTCGCCTTTTTTACTATCTCCACATTTGCCAATGCGTTCGCCTTTGGTATTGTAGCGATCCCAACCGCCTCCACCTGCGCCGCCTTTTTTACCTTTGCCAAACCAATCTCTTAGATTTTCACCTAAGCCTTCTGCATAGTAAGGATTTTCTGGATCAGCATCACCTGACTCGTCGGGCCACCAATCCAATGAATACTTCATACCACGCTCAAACATATCTTTCATTGCTAGTATGCGAGCTTCGTATTCTTCTTTGACTGGTTCTACTCTGCCCTCTACAACATCTAATACAAAGTTTAGTGTTGTTGCATTTGCAGTAAGGCTACCACAACGTGCGCCTACTTCATTCTTTAGATGGTCAATTAGTATGCTACCACTGCATTTTGCTAGTTCATCACTTAGATCTTCTGGTACTTCCAAGTCAACATAACAGTACACAAAGTCATAGTGTGGTGCTGGTGATCCGTGTAAAATATATTCATCTCTAACTACTACACGTTTGAATCCATCAATGTTGTGCCAAACAGTTTGCTCGTCTGTCATCTCATCAGGAGCACCAAATGTTTTTTCCAAATGCATACTGTAGTCTGCTGATTCGTCGTGATCCCATGCACTGTACTTGCCTTCAGCTTCTTCTATACCTTCACGTTTTACACAGTTAGGCACACGCTTGCCGAACATGGTTTTCATGCCCTTCTTCTCGTAGCCTTTCCAGCATTTTTCTGTAAGTATATCTTGTATTAGCATGTTACTTCTTCTTTGAGTTACCCCAGTTCTTAGCGCCTTTCTTACGACACTGAACTAGTGCGCCACTGGCATATGCACTGGGCCATACTTTGTAGCGTGATTTTACTTTGTGATAGCAAGCATCTTTTTTCTCTGCCAGCTTGTCAAACTCTTCTTCGGTGATCTTTAGTTTTTCAAATCTCATTTCATTGCTCCGTAAATAAAGTCCATTACTCTGAGGAAACCTGCTTTGGTTCTCATCATTTGGTCAATTTTCTCTTGATTACGTTCTTTCATTTGATCGTATGCTTGAAGGAAAATGTTAGCTGTTGTCATGTCTACTTTCATAGTCCCATCTTCAAACTTGACTGTCATTGCACTTCTGTCTTTTACAATTTTTCTCAGCGTGTTGACATTTTCTTTGATGCCCATTTCATGATCAAAGTATTGTTGCATGTGACGTTTGTGAACTGCACTGTATACTTCCAATGGGTCTGCACTGTGACCTTCAGTTAGATTACCAATAACATGATATACTTCTTCGTTTACTTTTTCCCATGTATCATGTGACTCGTTGAGATTTATTCTGATATACTCTGCAACTGCTTGGCTGTCTGTAGATTCTTGCATGTTTACTGCGGATTTTACTTTTTTAATATCTACAGTTTCATTTTTCTTCTTTTTCTTAGGATCATACCCACTTGCGAATGCCGCTTTACGTTGTGCATCACTTGCGAATCCTTCGTAAACTTTGATACTAGGCATATCCATGTCTGTATCAGCAAGTCTATCTCTTACATCATCAATATCTCTTTTGTTGACATGCAGATGTCCATTTGACCAATGATGTTCTATATCCAATGCTTGCAAAATTGCTGAAACTTCACCTTCGTAACCTTCTAACATTTTAGCTTCTGGTATTTCATTTCTGTCTTTAAGTGCTTGCACAATCTTTTCAATGTGTCCTGGGTGTGCATCATCAATATCTTTGTAGTGCTTTTTGATTTTGTCAATGCTGTGTCCTTTAGCAAGTCTTTTGCCAATCTCTCTGTAAAGGATATTGCGTTTTACGCCTTCTTCCATTTTAGAGTCTATCATTCTATATGGTCTACGTTTTGTAAGAGACTTTTGCATATCTTTATAAAAGTCTGTGTTTATTCTTGAGTCTTTGTTTGGCTGTGCAATTGGCATGTTAGATCTGAAATTCTTATCTTTGTTTCTTTGCTGTAAAGCCTTGTTCATATTTTTGTAAAAGTCCATATTTTCATATGCACTTTGCATAAGCAAACGCTTTAGATCTTCTGGGCTGTAGTTGTCTCTAGGATCAATACCTCTAGTGCTACCACCTGGCATACCGCCAATTCTTTTTGGTCTTGGTTTAGGACGTGGCATAGGCGGAACAAGATCTTTTGGACGAGCTCTTGGACGTGGACTAGTTTTTGGAGCGCCACTTGGGCGCATATTTGATGGATCCATTTCCATATCGCCTCTTGGTGGATACACATCTGACATACTTTCATCTAGTGCTTTCCACTCTTCATATGATAGATACATGTCTGTATCTCTGTCATAGTATGCTCCTTCTTGTGGATCGTAGTACACTACTTTTCCACTGCGAGTCATCATAGGACCTTCCATTCCAGGAATTTCTGTGTAACGTTCTTTGTCAATTGAAGGTAGGATTTGATAGCCTTCCATTAGATGTGCATCAACACCTGCTGTACTTTTTAGTTTTTTCATATCAGCATATTTCTTAGCCGCACCATAACTTGAAGTTGCTTTGATAACTTCTTTTCCATGCTTTGCATGAACTACTGTGTAAGTGTTCTCTTCAGCTTCTTTGATATTTTCCATAGCTTTTTTCCTAATTGTAGCATAGTAAACCGTTTTCCAGTCTTTACCATACTGTTTTTTCATTGACGCTTTCATGTCACTATCGTCATATTTTTTCTTTAGACGCTTCTCTTTGCTTTTTTCCTTTTTGCTCATCTTGCGTTCTTGCATTAGCCTATTCCTGTTCCACTAAGTTTAGGGCTACCTACTTTTTTGAACTTCATCAAATTCAACGGATCGCCAATGTCTGGTCTATCGTACTTATACAAATATGGCTTGGGAGGAGCAGTGTCTTTTTTATTGCCAGCTGATACATCAGGTCCTACTTTTGGACTTATTTTCTTTTTGCCTTTTGTACCTATGTTTCCTTGTGTTTTTGTTGTAACTTTGGGTGTGACCAACGGAGAGAGCTGAGCTGTTGTTGATGGATCTATAGTTGGAGTAGGATCAAGTTCTGGTTTTGGTGTTTGATCAGTAGTGTCATCATCTTGTTTTTCAGGATCTACTTCTACCTCTGCATCAGTCTCTTTGTCTGTCTCAGCATCATCAGCAGGCTCTGTGTTTATCTCAGGCTTTGTTTCTGGATCTGCTGGTGTAATTGTTGATGTATATGGCAACTCAGGTTTTTTGTCAGGTTCAACCTCTATGTTAGCATCTGTTTCAGTATCATCGTCGTCAGTTTTTGGTTGCTCTGGAGCCGTAGTATCTACTTCTGGTTTCTTAGGACTGTCAGTATCAACTTCTGGTTCCTTAGGTTCAGTCTCCGGGTCATCTAGTTTTTGTGGTGTTAGATCAGGTGTTAGTTCATCTTTTGCTTTTTTTATCGAAGCATCAGTGTTATTAGGAGTTGTTCCTGTTCCTGGTGGCGGTGTGTTTGGCACTGTGCCTACTTTTGGTTTTTTAGTTGTTGTTTTATCTATCTCAGGCGCTGTGTCTGCATCAGGTGGATCACCAAGTTCTGGTTCAGTAGTATCAACTGGATCTCTTGTACCTCTATCAATTGTAGGTAAGTCTTGAGGAGCAAACTCTGGATCATTTGGATCAATAATTGGACCTGGACCATCAAAGTCGCCTTGTGGTTGACTATCATCACCTGGTGTTACAGGTAAATCACCTGGCTCTGCTGGATCGCCAAGTTTACCTGGTTCTTGAGCTGGATCAACTGGAGTTTCTGGAGCTATATCTGTCGGAGCAGTTTCAGTTTCAGTATTATTTTTATCTAAGTTATCTAGATATGTATTTGCTTCTACATTTGAGTTGTAAGTACCAGTATCAATATAAGGAATTTGTTCTGCTTCCTCAGGTGTAACTAGTTTTGTTTGTTGCTGTTTGTTAGCCATTCTACCAGTATCAACGCTTCTCCACTGATAGCCTTCCCACTTAAATGTTTCGCCATCAACAGTTCTTTGTAGTCCTGGTTGTAGCACAGTGATTTGTGGTGTTTCTGGAGGCTTGCTGTTTATTGCTTGTTGGAATTGATCATAGCGATCCCAATCTGGATTACCGCCTTCGTCCTGCCAACCTTTCATAATTTCTTTTGTAATACCTGGATATGTTTTCTCTAGGTTTTCTACCATTGATTGTGCGGCTTCAACACTCATATCAGCTTGAGCCATTTTCATAGTTGCATTGTAAACAACATTTGCTCTTGCTAGGCTTGAGTCTGGAGAAACACTAGCAACATCATTTGCTTCTATAGCTTTTTCTTCGATCCTTCTTTGGATCTCTTGTTCTGCTGTTACTTTTTCCTTGTCTGCTTCTTGACGTTGAAGTTTATCTTTTCTGGCTTGTCTTAGTATAGCATCATCATAACCTATGTACATGTGATTGAGCATCTGGCCTTGGACTTTTACTCCGCCGTCTGCATTGTTTGTGTCACCGTTTTGATTATCCCAAACTGCTTGTTCTTGTTTTAGTTTGGCTTCTGCCATGTTTACTTGTGCTTGTAAAGGTCCTGCAATTACTTCAGCTTGACGGAACATTTCTGCATAATCTTCATCGTCTCTGGTTGGTCTTGGAAAGTCTGCCGCATCCGGATTATCGCCAAACTCTTCGTCCCATGCCGCTTGGTCATCTGCAAGTGCTTGTTCTGCACGTTGCATCGCGGCACTATTAGCAATTCTATTTTTTAGGATTTGTATTTCTGGATCAAGTGTAGGTCTTGCGTCTACTCTTTGTGGATCATCTTGTACAAATTCTAGTACATTTTGTGGTACTGCAACTCCGTCTGACAAACTTTGTTTGACAATGTCTTCTCTGGTAAACTTGAAACGTCCAGCTTCTACAACACCATCTCTAAAGAACTGTATTCTTTGTTGACCAGTCATTGTATCAAAGTTTGGTGATTCAAACTCTGTACGTCCACTTACACGTACATCATAACGCAATACTTTTTCTAAAAATTCAATTGACTGATCTACATCTTCTTCTGGATCAAAGTCTGCATCTGGGTCAAATCCAAGAAGTCTTGCCGCTCTTAGTGCTTCTGTGCCGTTCTCAAATGTTGCTTGATATTCGTTTTCTATTGCATTGTAAATGGTGTTTTGCAGTGTTGGCAGATACTGTCTAGCGTAGTCGTTGGCTCTAATAAGTTTCAGTGCTTCACTACTGCGCATTTGCTCGCCATTGATTTCAATTGTTCCCTTGCCACGCTTTTGTTGTCTTGTGAGACTGTCAAATGTTGGCATGTTTTCATCAATAAGTTTTTCTAAATTTAGTTCACCTTGGTCATTTGTTAGGTAGTTGCTCATAGCACCAATTTCAGGTGCATCAGCAAGAATGTCTATAACATTTTTGAAGTTCTCAGGATCGTTGTCAACTCCGTACAATCTGTCTCTGAGTTTTGCTCTAGCTTTTTCAATTGCGGCTCCGCCACTGCCAAACGCTCTCAGTGTGTCTGCACCAAGGCTTCTACCTTTACCAATAATATAACCCTGCCATGCCGCATTGATCAATCCATCTGTTACTGTAATAGGTGCACCTGCTTCGTCTATTAGACCTGCATTGATAAACAATTGTTGTAGTGCTTCGTCACCGCCTTCTGTTGCACCAGCAATAGTTGCTTTGGCGGCAAAGTTTTGTAGTCCTGGTACTTTTATTTTAGCACCAAGCACTAGTCTATCCACAATAGCATCTAGTGATCCAGCAGTTATACCAACTGCTTGCATGGTTGTTAGGTTTACATCAGGACCACCAATTGATCTCATAACGTTTGCTGAATATGTACTTTTTTGAATATATCTAATTGCGGCATCTTCATCACCGCCTACAATTTCTAGTGCGTTTTTCCATTGATCTGTTGTTTGCAGTATTTTATCATCATACAATTGTTGTACTTGTCCATCAATCTCAAATGCCGCAAAGCCCATGGCTTCTAGCGCACTGAGTCCTGCGTTTGCCGCAAATGCCGCCGCTCCGCCAGCAATTGGTCCACCCGCCGCAGTACCTGCTGTCGCCGCCGCACTCATCGCCGCAAGGTTTAGTAGGTCACTGGGCAATTCACTGGCAATCATACCAACAACACCTTGCCAGCGTACATTGTTCCAACCTTTACCTACTAGTAGACCAGCTAGGTCTCCCCAACTGTTTACTGCACCTGCTGTAATAGTTTTCTGATCTCGATAATGTTTATCAGTATATTCTTGGAAGTTAGGGAATCCTTCTTCAGCACCAAAAAATTTGAATACTTTATCTCTAGTGTCGTAGATACTGTTTATTACGTCAACAGTTGTATACTTACTAGGATCGTCAAAAGTCTTAAGACCCATTGAACCCAACAATAGGTTTACAGTTGTGCTTCTTTTTAGTGCGCCATCAGCGAAAACTGCGGCACCCATACTAAGTCCTTTAGCAAGTTCATCTGCACTGCCAATAACTTCATACGCTAGGTCTGTAATAAACCAGTTTTTGTTGTAGTCTTCTCCGCCACCAGGCTTCATACCAGTTGAATACCAGTGGT
>Ga0163109_10003474_pt1 | contig 12051 bp, 11 predicted proteins | sample CRUFie1St13metaG_FD_108704 | JGI IMG/M metagenome (GOLD analysis project Ga0163109, IMG submission 108704) | Marine microbial communities from the Costa Rica Dome - CRUD Field 142mm St13 metaG | ecosystem: Environmental > Aquatic > Marine > Oceanic > Photic zone | place: Costa Rica: the Eastern... | reverse complement strand
ATGGACAGGGCAAGAATCCTGTCCATCATTTCATTCATCGTATGTACATGGATTCTCGTTGTATTGGGAACAGCAATCGGTATGCCTGTCGGACCAGGAATCGTCATTTGCGCACTAACTACTGGATACCTATGGTGGACATACTATTCCCTTGAGCCGGCTAGATCTTGATAGCGAAGGGTCAAGGACTTCACACGCACACCCTCGTGCATGGCAACCTTCTCTAGTCATCCAGATCTTCCCGAGATTCTTGAGAACTTGTTAGAAGACGACGTTCACACATTGTTCTTGAAGGCGGATTGCCCTCCTAGAACAAAGGCTGGAGGAATAGGCAACCTCAGATTAGCAGATGTCGAAGGTGCTGATGATGGCGGCTGGGACACATTGCGCTTAGAATCTCTCCAAGAAGAAATTCTTACGCTGGTTGATGAAAATCGCGACCGGTCTGATTGTTTTCTAGAAATCGACCGTAAGGGGTGCCAAGTTATTCAACTGGGCGATTTGAGAATTTCTTGCGCCTGGCCTCCATTTGCAGATGCACGAGAGATAACAATTGTGCGCCCTGTGGCGAAATTATCACTAGGCGATTATGAGATAGATCCAAAGTTAATTTCAAGATTATCCGACCACCACAGAGGAGTCTTCATCTGCGGCCGGCCGGGTTCAGGAAAAACAACCCTTGCTCAAGCAATTGCTGAGTATTTGGATGAAGACGTTGGTGCTATGGTCAAAACCATGGAGGCACCAAGAGATTTGCAACTTGCAAACAGAATCACTCAATATGCGCCATTGGAAGGAGATTTGGAAAAAACAGCGGAGATAATTTTCTTGGTTCGTCCAGATTTCGTAATTTTTGATGAAGTTAGAAGGGCGAGAGATTTCGAAATATTTGCGGACGTCAGACTTGCGGGAGTCGGTCTACTTGGAGTGACGCACGCAAACTCTGCACTGGAAGCAATTCAGAGACTTATTGGCAAGGTAGAATTAGGTCTTGTTAGCCAAGTCCTAGACACAATTCTCCACGTTGAAGCTGGACAAATCCAGCAGGTCTTGGAACTCAGAATGACGGTAAAACCTCCGAGTGGAATGCAGGAAGAACTCGCCAGACCAGTTATTGAAGTGGTCGAGTTCCCTAGCGGTAAAATCACACACGAGATGTTCGCATTCGGTTCTGAAATAGCCGTCGTTCCTGTAGATGGAACAAGGTCTGGCAACGGAATTTCCCCAATGGCGGCCCTAGCTAGGGATCAATTAATCAAGAAAATCAGAGATTGGGTTGGCGTTTCGTGCGGTGTCAAAATAACTGGTTCCAATTCTGCTGAAATATACGCCCCGAAAGGAGTTGTTGCGACACTTATTGGAAAGGGAGGAGAAAATATCCGAGATTTACAAGATGAATTAGGCGGAATGAAACTCTCAGTCTCCTCATTTGCAGAAATGCCCGATGACGTCCATGTTCCAGTTGAAGACCACTACGAGACACTTGAACGCAGGGCAAGAGAATCTAAGGCTTGGGAATACTCAAAGAGAGGAAGGAAATCTAAGAAACGTCGACGCTGAAAAATTACTTCCAGCCCACGTTTTAGAACATCTAAAGTAGACAGCACGCATTCTTGGTTTGTGCTCAGCATTCTGGATATTTCGGGCGATTAGGTAGAAGATGGATTGATGAAGGCGCGACATTCCCGCCTTATCATGGCACAGGCACCCGATGGCTCTGGAACCGCTCCGGTCAGGATTACTAATCCCTCGACTTCGGTTACTAGTGGTATTGGTGTTACACAGAAACTGGTTGGTGCAGCTATTGCTTTCGGTAACGTCCTTCGAGGAACATTCGGTCCAAATGGCTTGGACAAAATGTTGTACAAGACTAATGGTGAAGCAGCGGTAACAAATGACGGAGCTAAGATCGTTGCTGAGTTATTGGTCAAACATCCTGCTGCAAAGGCGTTCGTAAGCCTAGCTGAAAGCCAAGAAAACGCTTGTGGGGATGGCGTCACCGGTTGTATTTTGCTTGCTAGCGAACTAATGAGTGAAGCCGGTAGACTACTAGAGAGGGGACTGCATCCGCTAATTCTTGTCAAAGGATTCGAACTCGCCCTAGCGACAACTCTTGAGGAAATAGATGTCAGAAACGAGTCTGTTGAAGACAGATTAGAACAGGTCGCTAGAACATCTTTGGTGGGACGTTCGACTGAAGGCGCTCTTAACCACCTGTCAAAACTGGTTTCCCAGGCAGTAAGGATGATTCCAGACAGCGACTATGAGCGAGTTCGAATGGCGAAAGCTGGCGAAGGAACACCTGCAACATCAGTTTTGATTCCTGGATTGATTATCGAAAAGAGACTGCCCCTAGAAAGGATGCCAAAGAGCCTCAGTGCGTCGAAGGTTGCAGTACTCTCTTGTCCTTTAGAGATTGAAGGTTCTGTAGTTGCAGCAGAGATTGAAATCAGCACTCCCGAGCAATATGAGAAATTCATTGACGCCGAACAAAACAAAATTGAACAAATTATTGACAAAGTTAAATCGAGTGGTGCAAAGGTAGTTTTCTGTGCAGAAGGCATCGATTCTAGAGTATTGCATTCTCTAGCCGACTCAGGAATTTTTGCTATGCCATCTTTGGAAAAACCGATGGCAGAAGATATCGCAGAAGCATGTGGTGCCCGATTGTGCGATCACATTGACGACATATCGTCTTGTATGGGACAAATCGCTGGATTAGAGCACCAAAGACTGGAAGGGGCAGAGGGTGTAAAAGAAAAGCTGACAATCAACGTAGGAGAAAATCCGGGAATTGTAACAATACAGGTTGGCGGAACCGATGGAGTAGCTGCAGAAGAGACAATTAGAGGACTCTTTGATTCATTACGTTCTACTTGTATGGCAAAGGAAGACGACTCAATTATTCTTGGAGGAGGCAGTCTGCACATGGCAGCATCTCTGAGAGTTCGAGAGGCTGCAGAGAGAAATCCTGGTCGAGAACGATTAGCAATGGAAGCCTTTGCTCGTGCTCTAGAAGGAATCCCTTCAGCGCTTGCCTCTAACGCTGGTGAAGACAAAATAGACTCTTTACTGGAGTTACGTTCCCTTCACAGATCTGGTAAAATCAATAGTGGAATCACACAGTCTGGCAAACCAGGAGAAATCGAATCTGCTTGGTTACCGACATACACGATCGAACATTCGATATCGGCTGCATGTGAGTCTGCCTGCGGCTTGTTGAGGGTTGATCAGGTAATTTCTGCTAGAGGCGACTGAGTCGGCACCTTCATGAGACTGACCCGAATACATCTCTTAACGGGTACCACACATGGAGCCGTTATCTCGTCCGCGCGCACTGCTTTCGGTATATGACAAAACTGGAATAGTTGAGTTTGCAAAAGGCTTGGATAGCCTTGGATATGAACTTGTTTCAACAGGCGGAACCGCTAGAAAATTACGCGAAGCAGGATTGGACGTTATTGGAGTATCAGATGTAACAGGCCACCCAGAAATTTTCGACGGAAGAGTGAAATCTCTTCACCCAGCAATTCACGGCCCTTTGTTGTGTAGGTTGGAGAACGAGGAAGATGCTCAAGGGCTCAAAGAACTTGGTTATCCAATGATCGAGATAGTTGCTTGTAACCTGTATCCTTTCAGTGATGCTGCAGCGATTAAACCGCCATTAGATGACCTCGATTTGCTGGAGATGGTCGACATCGGGGGGCCTACGATGGTTCGTGCTTCTGCAAAGAATCATATCAACGTGGTAATTGCATGTAATCCCGAAGATTACTCTTCAATTATTGATGAGCTAAAGTCGGGTAGAGTTTCTCTTGAAACAAGAAGAAATCTTGCATTAAAAGCCTATGAGCACACTGCTTCCTATGATTCAGCAATCTCAAACGAGTTTGCTGGTAGGTGGAATGGGCTTCCGGAAGAAAGCGATGACACCGAAGAGCAAACCCGCCGTCTTCCGGCTACAATGACTGTCGCAGCACACAGAAAGTTGCATCTCCGCTATGGAGAGAATTCACATCAAGCAGCGGCACTTTACGTTGACCCAAGTGCTGTTGAAGGCAAAACCCTAGTCACAGCTAAAGTAGAAGGTAACAAGGCGATGAGTTACAACAACTATTCGGACGCAGATGCAACTCTCAGGTTATGCCGTTCTTTGTCCACTGACGAGTGGCCAGAAACACCACATGCTTGTGTGATTGTGAAACACAACAATCCCTGTGGGGCGGCACTTGGAAAGACACAGTTAGAGGCTTATGAGGCTGCATTGGCTAGCGACCCAGAGAGTGCATTTGGTTCCATAATTTGTGTCAATGAACCAGTAACCGTCGAATTTGCACAGGCTCTTGGATCACTATTCGTTGAAGTATTGATGGCTCCAGCGTACGAAGAGGGATCAAAGGAAATTTTGATGGAGAAGAAAAATCGCAGAATTCTCACAATAGATTCACCAAACAATCGACTTGCTCCACTTCCAAGAAAGACAATACGCAAGCCGATTGAGGGCGGGTGGCTAATCCAGACGGAGGAAGCACCGGTAATCGACTGGAGCAAGGCCAAGGTTGTAACCGATCTAGCACCAACCGATGAGCAAATTGCATCTATGAAATTCGCAGTTAGAGTCTGTGAACAGGTTAAATCAAACGCTATCGTAATGGTTCAAGGTTTAGCAACAGTAGGCATAGGACCTGGACAGACCAGTCGTGTTGAAGCGGTTAGAATTGCTGCTAGAAGGGCAGGAGACAGAGGTAAGGGATGCGTTTTAGCAAGCGACGCCTTCTTCCCATTCAAGGATGGAATCGAGCAAGCAGCAGAAGCCGGTGCAGCAGCAATTGTTCATCCCGGTGGCTCAATTAGAGACCAAGAAGTAATCGATGAGGCTAATGCAAGGGGGATTTCTATGCTATTTACAGGCCACAGATTGTTTAGGCACTGATATTGTCTCTAGATTTGACCATTGTCAAAACATACGCTATTCCCAGTAGTCCGACCGTAATAATCGCAAGGGAACCAAATGCGTATTGGTCAGCACCATTCCAAGATGATATATCGAATAGTGTCCCTTCACCTTTAGTTGACACATACCAAACGAAATATGCCGATAGTGTTGTCATTAAACCAATCATGCAAGCAATCACGATTTTGACGTGTTTTGGTAGCGTTTTTCCAGTTGCGTAGTACTCAAATAATGACGGCCCAAAGAGCTTGTTTGTTAGAGTCCATCTAAACAGACGTTCATTCGATAAAGAGAATAAGAAGGCAGCAGGAACTGCCCACGATACAGTCGGCCACCCAGGAACCCATATACCTATAATTGCAAAGATAACAAAAATAGAGCCAAACCCGACGTAAATTTTGCTTTTTACAGGATTGCTAACAACAGCATACTTCGAGGCTATATCGTCAATACTAACGAGTCTCTCTGCCATGTTTCTCCCTCTCGCTTCGCGAATATCAAAGACTTTATTGCAATAGCCGAAGGAATATTGGCGAATACACATTCGCCGTGAATATGCCAGAGGCATGGAGTATTCCAAGGAGGGGAACAATCGACGATCCTCTACGCCTTGCCGTCCTAATTTCTGGTTCAGGTTCTGGAATGGAGGCACTCATCCTCCATCAGCAGAATAACGATTGTTTGCACGTGACAAACGTTGTGATTAGTGACAGAATTGATGCTGGTGGCTTGTCTAAAGCCGAAGCTCTTGGAGTTACTGCGGTTGCAGTTCCTTTACCGGATGTTGAAGACAGGGAAGAAAGACGTATAGTTCATGAAAAAGAAGTAGGTGAAGTACTTGCAGACCATGGAGTCGAGGTTGTAATCCTATCTGGATACATGCGACTATTGACGCCATCTTTTGTAGAACCATGGGCGGGGAGGATTCTGAATATCCATCCTTCTCTGTTGCCGGACTTTCCAGGGGCGCACGCACACAGAGACGTCATAGCATCAGGCGTAAGGAAATCGGGATGTACCGTTCATTTTGTTGACAGTGGAATGGACACCGGGCCGATTATCGAACAGGCTGAAGTCAAAGTCAGTCCTGATGATGATGAATATTCTCTAGCGGAAAAGGTCAAACGATTGGAACACGTTCTCTATCCTTCTGTAATAGACAAACTCAGCGAAGGGAGGATTCAATCTCCTTGAATTCTTCAGGCGTATTGATATTTCTCGCTTTGATACCACCTTCACAGGATGGGATTTTTTGAAACATCTCTGAGATCTTCTGTGACAGCGTTAACTTATCTTTACAGTCAAATCTCGCGAGTAATGGCTGCCTATTCCCTTTGTCGTCAATAGGAACGCCTCGTATTTTTGAGAATAATTCTTCATCAGCCAAGTAGGCATCACATGCTGCTAATTGTATCGTACCATGTAAATTAGAAACCAATTCGAATAGAGATTCTGCAAGCGTTTCTTTTGTATCGATATAGCATTCACCAGAAAATAATTCAGCACGATCTTCACTACCGCACATGATTATTACACGTTCACAACCCGACGATTTTAATTCTTTAGACAATCTTTCCACGTTGGAATTTAGGAGAGACTTGTCTTTGCCCATTCTGATGGACTTACCACCTGCAAGTATAATTCCAGTTAGCAGGAAAACACCTCAGTGCATTGAATCTAGGCCATTCAAGGACAACTCAACTTCTCCTAATAATTCGTGAACTCTCGCAAGTAACGCCCTTCTTTCCTTCGAAGAGCGTGCGAGTGGAAGCCACTCCAACAGGCGCCTAATATCTTGAGCGTCTCTTGCCACTGTCCAATTTAGAACCTCTTCCAAGACGGGGTCGTCTGCCGGAAGAAATCGGTCTGCCATGTTAACCCCTCAATCATGGAAGAACAAAAACTCACTCATTGAGAGAGCGCATTCTGATTCGTTCATACAACTCTCCACCCTTTGGCGCATTACGAACAAGATCAATGTGCTCATCTCGCATATCAAGAGACGCAATTAACATCGAATTCTGCATCTGTATCTTACTCTTGTTCCAAGAAAGCAAAAATTCTGCACTCGGTATTTCCCTTCCTGAGCGTTTGATTTCCTCTGCCATCTCAAGTAGCAAATCTAACGGAATCGATTTGTTGACGATACTAAGCATTTTTGCCCAAGCATTGCCTTCAGTATTTGCGATAAGCAAGCCAATTAATTTCACATCTTCCCGGCCACATCTTTTCCACAGTCTTTTCATCAAATCTTCAATTCTATCTTCGTGATGGGTCAGAATCCAAGAGGCGATTCTCCTCATCGTTGGGTCATCTGTTCCGATGTGGAACGATAAGCCACTTTTTTGAATCACTTTGTCTGTTATCGAGCGATTCACGAGGCCCTGTGAGCCACAATCATATGCGGATTTGAGAAAGGAGAGAACCTTTCTGCCTTTGGGCAGGCCCCTGTCGAACAAGGAATCAAGGTCGTCAGACAATTGCTCACCTCAAGCACTCTTTGTGCGAACACTGTCGAATAGGCTTCCAACAAGGGACACGCTATCTTTGAGAGTTCCAAGTAATTTCTCAACCACATTTTCATCTTCGGTTTTTTGTCGAATCATGTCTCTAAGATCGGCTTCAATTCTTGAATGATCATCATCGTTGATGTTGAATTGGCCTCTTAGGTGGGCGAGAACAGCGAATTCATCCTTTGAAAGAGATGCATTCACAATGGCGACCTCGAAAACCCTGGTGTACACTAAACGCTGTTCGTTAGGAGACACTTCTCTTCCTGAATCAGACTCTCGGTTTTCTCGTATTGCAGAGTAAATCTCAGCAGGTTCATCCGGCGATAATCCTAGAGCATTAGCGAGTTTAATGATAAGGCGCTTCTCCTCTCTTGTTAAAACACCGTCACGAAGCATTACTTCGGTAGTTGTTCTGAACACAGAAAGTGCCCCCACGCTCTCGCCGCTCACACATTAGCGAACAACTCTTACCACTTGAACCTCATTGATGATTTAAGAAATGAACAAAATGTAGGATTTTTCGTGATAGTATTCAATAAGGAGGGGATTGTCGAAGGTAATGTCCAAATCCGATTCACGACCAAATTTGCTCTCCAAAAAGCATAACCGGTCACCCTGGAAATGTGCCGATAGGCCAAATGAAAGACAGTGTCTTGGTTAGGGCAAGGAGAGATTCTAATGGGAAAAAGAAACAACAGTGGAGGAGGAAAAGGCGGAGGCAAAGCCAAGGCTATGAAATACCTCATTAAAGCAGACCTAAAGGTTAACGGAAACGTCCAGCGTAAGGATATCATCGGCGCAATCATGGGGCAAACAGAAGGCCTACTCGGTGAAGAATTAGAGCTAAGAAAACTTCAGCGCACAGCCAGAATTGGTCACGTAGACGTTGAAGTAAAGAGCAGCGGCGGAAAAGTCAACGGCGAAATCCTAATTCCAAGTAGTATGGACAACGTCGAGACAGCAATCATTGCATCAAGCCTTGAAACAATCGATAGAATTGGACCTTGTGCAGCAAAGATTGTCGTTAAAGAAATTCAAGATGTCCGCTCTACAAAGGTAAACGCAGTAATTGACCGTGCAAAGGACTTACTTCTTGACATGGTCAACTCTGGCGATGCAGCAACAAAGACAGTTATCGAAGAAGTACGCAGTGTTCTAACGGTCGGTACAGCAAAGAACTATCATGGCCTAACATGTGGTCCAAACGTCGAATCTAGTGAATCACTCATAATCGTAGAAGGAAGAAACGATGTACGAAATCTACTGAATTTCGGTGTAAAGAATGCGATTTCATGTGATGGAGCAGGCTCGATTAAGCAAGAGCTAATCGACCTTGCAAATTCCAAAACAAACGTGATTCTAGCAATCGACGGCGACCGTGGCGGAGAGATGCTATTCAGACAACTTCATGAGACGATGAAGATTGATTTTGTTGCACAAGCACCAGTTGGTCAGGAATGGGAATTACTACCACAGAAGACCGTAACAAAGTGCTTGTCTCAGAAGATTGACGCAGCAAAGTTCGCTGCACAATTGCCTGAAGATGAACCAACTGAAGATGCTGATGCATGGCTAGAAGACATGGAAGAAGGTGGTGACGCACCCGCTGAAGTTCACGAGTACTTCGACCATATCGCCGATTTGAAAAAGAACAATGCGGTATTCGTAAACGTTGACGGCACTGTATCCGATGCGGTAAGTCCTGCCAAATTAGCTGCAGCAGCAGAAGAGGCTGACGGCGCAGTTGCTATCGTCTTCAACGGCCCAGTGAGCGACAGAATACTTGACATTGCTTCTGAAGCAGCAATTGAAACTGTTGTGGGAACGAAAGAAGGTAAAGGATTTTCAGCACGCGACGATGTCAAGGCATGGCTTACAGAAAAGCACGCTTGATCATTATACATGGTTAAAATTCATGAGTGAATTGTTTCCATCGCCCATACATGGGCGAAGATGAGGCACCGGTTTCAGCGCCAGCACCAGCTGTGATAATCGAGAGAAATTCAGGTTCACAAATCGCTTTAGCGTTAACCGTTTTTGCTCTAGTATTGGCGTCAAATGCGATTATCAATGAATCCTGGCTAACTGAATCAATTGAGTCTGATATGAGCACCTCGCAGTCTGACATTAGCCTATCAGAATTAGATGTAGAAACCTGCATAGATGGGGAATGTGAATCTGATACTGAAAAATTTGAAGACTTGTATAATGATTGCACGAAGATGATGAAAGAGGTTGGAGCCAAAGCCTCACAAAAAGACGAAACATGTGGAGTCTTTGCTGATTACCACAATGCCGGATACGTTGCTACAATAATGCTAATTGTGGGCTCAATATCACTACTAATCGCCACGGTATTCCAGGTCCGTGCTATGATTGGAGATTCCTCTAGGTTGCCCAACTTGCTTTCTTCTGGCTCAGGTATTTTGGTTGGAATATCGGTTTTGGTTTGGTCAATCATGCTACCTGAATCTGATACAGAGCCTGAATGGGGTCAAGGTTTGTGGCTAGCAATATTGTCTGCCTCATGCGCCTTTGTCGCAGGATTTAGTGGAACTCTACAGTCATGGGTTGATGGGCCACCAAGGATGCGTGCACGAGGCGTAAGGTCCGGAACCGGAATGAAAGAATTCGTATTGAAAGAATCTTCATGTGGAGACCATACGCTCTCAATTTTAGTTGATGATGATTTGATCAGAGTTGCTCGAGTAGACAGAGTAGGCGCATCGCCTTCTGTAAGCGATGTACTTGCTACTCGAAGGGATTCATACACCGGTTTTTCACATCAAAGATTGGATTGGCTAGACGACTTCAAAGGTGTTTGGTGGGTTGTTGCAGGAGCATCATTGATCTCTACATTCATGATCAGCACGTTGTTTTTGATACCGTTCTTCATCTTCTCAGTACTTGCTTTACTACAATTGATGGACCCAGAAAGATTCGTATTTTCAACAAATTCTGGCAATCATCCATTCATTATCAATCGCTGGCGATCTAATCGAGAACTAACAAATCTAGCAATGGATTTGGTCGACGATGCGATGATTGCTGTATTGAGAGGAGAGGATCTTGACACATCAACTCTTGACGCAAGATCTGAAGCAATTGCGATTAGATTTACAGCAAACCGTGAAGCAAAAATGGCTGCAGAGGCAGCAGCAGAAGCCGAAAGAGTAGCAGTAGCAGAAGCAGCAAATGCTGCTGCACAAGCGGCCACAACCGCGCCCTCTCCACCCGGACAAGATCTAGCAACGACTCCACCGCAACCAGCCCAAGTGACAGAACCAGTTCCTGAATCAGTAGCCACAGACTCTACTGCAACATCTAGCGACTTGGAACCACAAGCAGAAACCGCTGTTAGTCAAAGTAAGCCAGAGCCTGTTGCGCAAGAAGGTGCCGAACCTAATGATGCTCAATCAGTACAGCCAAATGCTGCGAACGATACACCAGAGCAGCAGGAAACACCAACTGCTCAGAAGGATACACCAACTCCCGAACCTGTAAAGGAAGAGGCAGCTCCGGTAGTCATTCCACCTCCTCCATCTTTACCAGCAGCAGCGCCGCCAAGCTTGACATCAACCCCTCCACCTCCTACTGCAATGCCTGCACCACCGGGTATGGCCACTGTACCACCTCCGCCAGCAGCAGTATTGCCTCCGCCCCCAATGCCAGGTACAATGCCACCTCCGCTAGGAATGGGAGCAATGCCTCCGCCACCAGGAATGGGTGGTATGCCTGCACCACCCCCTCCTATGGGAGCTCCAATGGCTCCACCAATGGGAATGCCGCAACCAATGACGCCACCTCCGCCGGTGGTAGTACAAGCAGCACCCCGCGAGGACAATATGAGCGTTGACGAGATGGACGATCTCCTCGGCGATTTGAGCTCTTGATTAGCGAACCCCACCAGAGTTTGCTAACATGACTCTACGCTTCAGCACCTTGACTTCACCTGACAGCGATTCAATGTCATCCGGCGCAGGTAAGTCGTAATCATCCGCTCCAAGGGGCAGAGCAGTTCCAGGTCCGGGTATTCTGATTAGAGCCTCACCTAAAGTTAAGGAATCCTCAAGCAAACTTCCAACAGCGCCACTGTGTCTTGCCTCCAACCTTATTCTAGTCCATTTTGAAAGTTCTTTGGCAAGTTCTGATAGTTTTGAGAGAAGTGTATATCTTTGCTCATCCTCATCATCGCCATTTGGCATCAATCTAAGTGAAAGTCGTAGTAATCTATCCAATCGAGTGTCTCTAGGTTCCAGCCCAACATGTGATGCTAATGCTCGTCTGACAGAGTTGATATCGCCATTATCCAGCAACATATCCGCTTCTTTTTCTAGGCCTAAAGATCGTAAGATTGACTCCATAGATGAAGAATCACCGGCTACAATTTCTTCCTGTTCGGCTTCTTCTCTTTCTTTCTTCTTTGCCGCACTCTTTCCAGCTAGGCCATAATCAGTTACGCCTATTCGGTCTGTTATTCCACCAATCACATCACCAACAGCACCAAATTTGCCGACACCGTCACGACCTCCTCCAGTCACTAGAGCCTTTATTTTGCCAGGCTTTTTCTTTGGAGACTCTTGT
>Ga0163109_10003473_pt1 | contig 12051 bp, 8 predicted proteins | sample CRUFie1St13metaG_FD_108704 | JGI IMG/M metagenome (GOLD analysis project Ga0163109, IMG submission 108704) | Marine microbial communities from the Costa Rica Dome - CRUD Field 142mm St13 metaG | ecosystem: Environmental > Aquatic > Marine > Oceanic > Photic zone | place: Costa Rica: the Eastern... | reverse complement strand
GGTCCGCTCCCGGACCCTGGAGATCAGCCGGTAGGTGCCGCCGTACATGTCGTCCATGGCGAGTATGCAGTCACCCGAATCCATGAGCTCGAGACAGGTCGCGGTCGCGGCGAGACCGGAACTGAAGGCGAATCCGCCGCAGGTGGTGTCCTGCTCTCGGGTCAGCCCGGTGCCCTCGACGTTCGCCACCGCACGCTCGAAGCTGAAGCGCGTCAGGTTGTGGCTTCGGGAGTACTCGAAACCCTGGTGCACCCCGGGGGATTCCTGGGCGTAGGTGCTCGAGGTGTAGATGGCCGGCATGACCGCGCCGGTGACCGCGCACTTCTCCTGGCCGCCGTGGATGCAGCGGGTCTCGATGTGCGCTTCTTCGTGTTCGTTGCTCATGGTGGTGCTCTTCGGATCAGGGCAGCTGCTTGCGCAGGTAGTTGATGAGGTCGATCTGGGTGATGATGCCGTGGAAGACGCCGTTCTCGACGACGATCGCGACCCGGCCGTTCTTGAACAGTGGGATCAGGGCGGAGACGTCGGTGTCCGGAGACAGCGTCTCCGGGGCCCGGGTCATGAAGTTCTCGACCGGATCGGTCGATTCGGCGCCCTCGCTGGTCAGGGCGAAGAGCACGTCCGACTCGTCGATGATGCCGACGACCTGGCGCTCGTCGTCAAGGACCACCATCTGGCTCACGTCGTACATCCGCATCCTGCGAATCGCCTGACGCAGCGGTTCCTTCGGGGTCAGGACGTAGTCCTCTCCGTCCAGATGGCGGCGCGCGATCAGGTCCCTCAGGTTGTTGTGGCATTCCCGCTCGATGAAACCGTTCGCGATCATCCAGTGGTCGTTGAACATCTTCGAGAGGTACTTCGCTCCATTGTCGCAGATCAGGCTGACCACCCGCTTGGGTTCGGTCTGCTCCCGGCAGTACCGCAGGGCGGCGGCCAGCAGGGTGCCGACGCTCGAACCGGCGAGAACGCCCTCCTTCTGCAGGAGTTCGCGAGCCACCAGGAAGGCCTCCCCGTCGGCGATCGCATACGCCTTGTCGACGATGTCGAGTTCGAGGATGCCCGGCACGAAGTCCTCGCCGATGCCTTCGACCAGCCACGCGCCCGGTTCGACGTCGAGCCCGTCGTTGACCTTGGGGGCGAGAATCGAGCCCTCCGGATCGGCGAGGACCATCTCGAGACCGGGATTGCGTTCCTTCAGGTACCGACCCACGCCGGTGACCGTGCCGCCCGAGCCGACCCCGGCCACGAAGGCGTCGACATCGCCGTCCATCTGCTCCCAGATCTCGGGAGCCGTGGTCTCGTAGTGGGCGTCGGGGTTTGCCTCGTTGAAGAACTGGTTGATGTAGAACGCCGACGGATCCTCGCGGGTGAGACGCTCCGCGACGTCCTGGTAGTAGTCGGGGTGTCCCTTGGCGACGTCGGACCTGGTCAGCACGACCTCCGCGCCCATCGCCCTGAGGTGGGAGATCTTCTCGTCGGACATCTTGTCCGGGACGACCACCGTGACCCGGTAGCCTTTCTGTCCGGCGATCAACGCGAGGGCGAGCCCGGTGTTCCCGGCCGTCGCCTCGATGATCCTGCCCCCGGGCTTGAGAAGCCCGTCTCGCTCGGCGACGTCCACCATGGCGACCGCGATGCGGTCCTTGATCGAGTTCCCCGGGTTCATCGACTCCATCTTGACGAAGAGCCGACAGGGGCCGGTGTCCATGTTGCGAAGCTCAAGCATCGGCGTGTTGCCGATCATCTCGAGGATGTTGCCGTAAACGGGTGCGAGGTGGCGCTTCGAATCTGGGGTCATCTGGTGTCTCCGGGGTGGCATGGTAGGGGATTCGCCCCCGGTTTCGGTGCCTGAGCGCGTCCCTTTCCGCCAGCAAGTATGTCTTCTCGGGTTCCCGGTCCTCGCATCGAACCCGGGAGGTCGCTTGAGCTAGGCTGGTGGCCGTGAACGACTTCCGCACCAACCTTCCCGCTGGGTTCCGGCTCGAGGAGACCGAGCATGGCCTCGAGCTGTCTCGGGAAGGCGAGCGGTCGGGCAGGGGGGTGCGCGCGGAACTCCAATGGTCCCGGCCCGGGCCCCATCCCCTGAGACGGGCCCTGCGCGGAGCGCCCGGAGCGGTGGTGGACGCCACCGCCGGACTGGGGGTCGATGCGGGCCTCGTGGCGTCCCTGGGCCGTCCCGTTCTCGCGATCGAGCGTGACCCCATCCTGCACGCCATGCTCGTCGACGCCCGGGCTCGCCTCGCCGATGCCGAAACGGCCGATCGGATCACCCTCGTCCACGCCGATGCGAGGAGTCTTCTCTGCTCGCTGCCCGCTCCCTTCGAGCGTCCCGCGGCGGTGCTGCTGGACCCGATGTACCCGACGCGCCGATCGGCCAGCGCCCTGCCCCCGAAGTCGATGCAGTTCCTTCGTGCGCTGCTGCACGGAGCAGATCACGAGGGGGAGATCGATTCGCTCTTCGTCGCGGCGATGTCCTCGTCCGCCCGGCGGGTCGTTCTCAAGCGCCCGCCGGAAGCCGATCCGCCCCAGGGCGTTGGGACGCCCACCTTCTCGATCGAGACCAAACTGGTCCGGTGGGATGTCTGGGAACGCGGTTGATCGGTTTCCGCCCGGGAGAAACCGGATTCTGGCCGATTGGTGGGAACGCACGGCCGCGTGATGAGGTACCCTCTGGATCGATCGGAAGGAGTCAGTCCCCATGTTCTCACTGTTCATGACCGCCAGCCAGTCGCTGCCCTCGTCACTCGTCGCGACCGCCGCCGACACCGCCGCGGGTTTCTCCCTTGAAGACCTCAGCCAGCCCCTCGTCGTCTTCATCATGACCGGACTGACCATCCTCGTTCCGACCGTCTCGGGCGTGTTGATCTACCACAGCCTCAACATGGCCCACACCCAGCACGGGCACGACGACCACTGAGCGCACGACGTTCCCCCCGTTTCGCCGGGCCCGGCAGACGCGCCTCGACTCCGAACTTTTCGCCGACCAGCCGTGCCGGAGCAGCATTTCCGGCGTTTCAAGGGCGCTCGACGTCCGGATGTCCGACGCACCCTGTCGTCGGCTTCGACCCGTCGGTATCCTCGAAACGAAGGAGATCGACGTCATGCGAACACGCCTGCTCCCCCTGATGGTGATCGCCGCCCTCTGCCCGGAATCGCTCGCGGACGTGATCACGGTGAATGCCGACGGTACCGCCGACTTCCGGACCATCCAGGAGGGCATCGACTTCGCCCTGCCCGGAGACGAGGTCCTCGTCGAACCGGGGGACTACACGGAGACGATCGACTTCCTTGGAAAGAACATCACGGTCCGTGGCGTCCTGGGACCCGACGTCACCTCCATCAAGGCTCCCGCGGGAGCGGCGGGCTCCACCGTCACCTTCGCGGCGAAGGAGAACACCCTCGCGGTGCTGGACGGTTTCAAGATCGGCGGCGGCACGGGCAACATCATCAACGACCCGATCTTCGGACCGTCTCTCGCCGGCGGCGGAATCTTCTGCTACGAGTCGTGTCCCAGGATCCTGAACTGCGACATCGTGGGTGAAAGCGTGGACGGCCACGGTGCGGGCATGCTGGTGATGCGATGCAGTCCCGACATCGTCTCCTGTCGTTTCCTCAACGGGACGGCGCAGGGCCACGGCGGGGCGATCTACATCCTCGAAGGGGCGAGTCCGCAGATCGAGAACTGCCTCTTCGATGGCAATCGCGCCTCGTGGGGCGGAGCGATCACCTGCACCATCGACTGCGATCCGATCCTGACCGGTTGCAGCTTCGTGGGCAACGAGGCCTTCAACGTGGGAGGCGCCCTCTACATCCGATCCAGGAGCGATCCTCTGATCCGTGACTGCTCGTTCACGGGGAACATCCAGTCCGGCAACGTCAGCGCCGGCGGGGCGGCCATCACCATCTACGGAAGCGGCAACCTGGGAGGGCCCTGCCTGCCGATCGTCGATGGCTGCATCCTCGAGGACAACGTCTGCGACGGATACGGAGGCGCGATCCACGCCGCCTATTCGGGGAACGTCATCCTCCGGGACTGCGTCATCCGCGGAAACCGGAGCGGCCGGAACGGGGGCGGCATCGCCCTGGTCGGCAACGCCGCCGCTCCGACCGACGTCTCGGTCAGCGGTTGCGAGATCAGCGACAACGCCTCGCAGGAGCTCGGTGGGGGGATCGACGTCCGGTCCTCGACGATCACGATCGACGGATGCCTCGTCAGGGAGAATCGATCCGCGTCCGGTGCCGGGCCGGAGTCCGGAGGCGGGTGCAGCTTCCAGGACGGTGCAGGGTCCGTGGTGACGGACAGCATGGTCTGCGGGAACCTGCCCGATCAGGTGCTGGGTTCCTACACCGACGGGGGCGGCAACACCATCGACGACGACTGTCCGAGCGGTTGTCTTGCCGACGTCACGGAGGACGGAGTCGTGGACGGAGCCGACCTGACCGCACTGCTCGGCTTCTGGGGCGCCTGTTCCGATCCCGCGGACTGCTCCGCGGACCTGGATGGCGACGGGGTGATCGACGGCGCCGATCTGACGGCCCTGCTCGGTGAATGGGGCTCCTGCCGTTGAGCGCCTGACCTCCGATTGGAGAGGAGATCAGGTCCGGATCAAGTCCGATGTTGCGGTTCGATCCACGGGTGGGTCCGCTCGAGCCCCGGCGTCCGGCTCCCTTCAAGCCGACCTCGACGGGAAGGGTGTCGTTGATGGAAGGGGCCTCCTCGAGATCCACGGAGCCCGGGGCCGTTTGCCCGGGTCTCTCGGGATCAAACGGCCCGAGAAAAAACCGCCGGTGCGCTGAAGCGACCGGCGGTCGAATGGAGCGTACCGGGCTCGAACCGGTAACCCCTGCCTTGCAAAGGCAGTGCTCTCCCAATTGAGCTAACGCCCCTCGGTGAACGGGAAGTATACAGCGGAACGCGTCCGTCGCACCGATCGAATCGACGATTCTGGTCGCGACCGGATCGGTCGGTGTCGTGCCGGTTCAGTCCGCTTCGCCGCCGTCCGCCTCGCCCTCGACGACCTCGACCGTGGCGGCGGGCTGGGTGCTCTCCGCCGACTCGGGTGCATCGCCCCGGGGGGCGAGGAGATCGATCCGACGCGGACGCACGACGTTCAGCTGCAGCGCCTCGTCATAGCGGCTGTCGCCGATGATCCCGACGAGGAGCCCGGTCATCGCGGTGATGTCGAACCGTTCATCGGGTCGGATGTAGGCGATGGTCTGGCCGCCGGAGGTGTCCTGGAGCCTGAACAGCAGGGGCATCGATCCCTCGCCGCTGAACACGACGGAGGCGTTGAGCCTGCCGACCACGTCGTAGGGGGCCCGTGCGTCCATGGCGACCCGCGTGGCGCCGATGTTCTCGATGTCGATCTGGGTCCGTTCCCGCATCTCACGGAGCCGTGCGAGCTGATCCTGCACCGCGACCTTGAGACCGAGGACGTCGGCACGCGCGAGGGCGGTCTTCTTCTCGACCTCGGTGACGTTCACGAGATCCGCGAACTGAACGAACTGGGTCTGGAGGATCTCCAGCTCCGCGGATTCGATCCGTTCCTTCAGAGCGAGGCGGAACGCCTTGTCCAGAGCCGCGAGCCGTGCGGTCCGTCCTTCGCCGTCCGAGAGGTCTCCGGCGCCATCGCCTTCTTCCTCGGTCGTCGCCACGACTTCGGTTCCGGCGTCGGTCCCGGTCTCGACGATCTCCGCGTCGTCGTCGAGCTGACCGGTGGTCTCGCCGGTGGCGAGCTCGGTCGTCGCCGGCTCGGCATCGACATCGGCGTCCGTCGTGGTCTTCTCGCTGGTCTCGTCGGCCATCACCTTCGGGAGCTTCGCTTCGATCTCCGCGGGGGTCGCCTTGCGAAGCCAGTTCGAGTTGATCCAGGCTTCCTGTCGCTCGGGCATCGCGACCTTCCACTTGGCGGGGTCACCGGCGCTCGAGGCGGGGATCAGCTCGACCAGCTCGAGGGTCATGCCGGGTTCAAGGATCGGGTCGAGTCCCTCCCAGCTCATGTCGGATCGGTTCGACTGCGTCGCGTTCGGCGCGTTGAACCGCGCCCGGGCGATCAGGGTGCCGGTCGAGCCGTCGGCCTCGATGGCATCGGCGGTCACGTACCCGAACGCCTTGCGGAAGACGGGGGTGTCCATGCGCACGCGCGACCATCCGAATCGTTCGTACAGCACCGAGACCAGGTCGCCCTCGTTGACCTTGAAGAAGTGGTAGCCGCCCTCGACGCTGGCCGAGGTCCGGACGTTCACCTTCTTTCCGGTCACCACCGCGTGATGGCCGGTGGCTTCGGCGCTTTCGGAACCACCATCCCGTGCGGGAGGGGTGTCCTGCAGGCCGGCGTGACCGGCGAGGGTGGAGGCGAAGAGGCTGGAAACGACGAGAATGAGTGGCGTGTGCATGTCCTTATCCTACTCATCGCGCATCACGCTGCTAGCATTCCACCTCATGAGCGGGTTTTCCACGACAACCGTCATTCCATCAACGAACGCTTCCGCCCCGCGGTCACGTCGATCCGGGCCGTCGATCGGCCTGCTGGTCGCCCTCTGCGCATGCTGGCCGGGCCCCGGATGCAGCACTCCCTACGGTGACGATCCGGACAAGGCCGACCAGCTTCAAGCGGTCATCGAGGCGGCGATCGCACGGGAGGCCGGCTCGCTCGAGCAGGCAGCACTCGAGGCTGCCCCCGAGTCATCCACCGCACTCGATCCCGACTCCGAGGTCGGACGGGCCCTCGCGGCCCGGCGCCAGGAACTGGATGCACTCGGTCCCCAGGCTCCATTCGCAGCCCCACCCCTCGATCTGGGGCCCGACCTCCTCGACCAGCCGCAGGCGGAAGTCGCCCTCGGGCTCCGGGAGGCGGTCAGCGCCGCGCTCGAACACAACCTCGCCACCGAATCAGCTCGCCTCGGACGGGCCATCACGGATCAGGATCTGGTCCGAGCCGAGGCGGTCTTCGACGCGGTGTTCTTTTCGAACTTCGAGTTCGCACGGATCGACCAGCCTCAGGTGGTCCCGTTCAGCAACGGCTTCTCGCTGGGCATCAGCAGTCGCTCCAGTCGTGACTGGGGGATCACCACCGGCCTGAGGAACCTGCTCGAGAGCGGCGGAGTGGTGGAGGTCTCGACATCGCTCGGCGAGAACGACATCGCCGGCACCGAGGACTTCACGTTCCAGCCCGATCCCGCCTGGTCCAGCGCCGTGACCCTCGGTCTCACGCAGCCGCTTCTTCGGGGGTTCGGCTCCGAAGTCACCCTTTCCGAGGTTCGCCTGGCCCGCAACGCGGGACGCGCCTCGACCGAGGCCCTGCGGGGCAGGCTCATGGACACCATCACGCAGGTGGAGACGGGCTACTGGAACCTCGTGCTCGCTCGCCAGCGCCTCGTCGCCGCCCAGTGGCTGGTCGAGGTGGGGATCCGGGTGCGCGAGGTGCTTGGACGTCGACGCGGGCTCGACGTCACCGACGCCAACTACGCCGACGCGGTCGCCACCGTCGAGCGTCGCAAGGCCGACCTGATTCTCGCCCGCCGGACGGTTCGAGCCGCGAGCGACCGGCTCAAGTCCCTCGTGAACGCCCCCGACCTTCCCGTCGGCGACGAGACCATGATCGTGCCCAGCGACTGGATGACCGACCTGCCGACCTCCTGGGACCTGCGCGAAGCGATCACCACCGCGATCGAGCAGGCGCCGGGCGTCCGACAGGCGCTGCTCGAGATCGATGACGCCTCGATCGGCATGGACGTTGCCGACAACGGTCGACTTCCCCAGCTCGACCTTCAGGGACAGGTCCGCTGGAACGGCCTGGACGACGGACCCTCCGCGAGCTACGGCGACCTCGGATCCGGCGGGTACATCGACTACCTGGTCGGCCTCCAGTTCGAACAGGCCATCGGGAACCGTGCCGCCGATGCGGTCTACCGGCAGGCGCGCCTCCGACGTTCGGCGGCGGTGGTGGGCTACCGACGTGCCGTCCAGCTGGCGGTTCTCGAAGTGAAGAGTGCGCTGCGTGACGTGCGGTCGAATCATCTCCTGATCACGCAGTACCAGGGCCTCCGGCTCGCGCAGGCGGAGAACCTCCGGGCCCTGCAGATCGATGAGGAGCTCAAGGCCGGGCTCACGCCGGAGTTCCTGGCCCTGAAGTTCGAGCGTCAGGACGGGCTCGCGCTGGCCCAGGTCCGCGAGGTCCAGGCCCTCGTCGACTACAACATCGCGATCGCACGACTCTACCGTGCGATGGGAATCGGCCTCCGCATGAACGACATCGAGATCCGGATCGAGGACACCTCCGCGCCGCTCGAGTCCGCCTCGTCGCGCGTTCCGGTGACTGACCCATGACCTCTCGGATCCTCCAGCCCACCGAAGAGCACCTCGAGCACGCCGCTCGACGACTCCGGGAGGGCGGGCTGGTCGGCATGCCCACCGAGACCGTCTACGGGCTCGCCGCCGATGCCTCCTCCGCGACGGCGGTCGCCTCCGTCTTCACGACGAAGAACCGCCCCAACGACAACCCGTTGATCGTCCACGTGTCCGACGCCGAACAGCTGAAGCCGCTGGTCTCCGAATGGTCCGGAACCGTAGAGCGCGTCGTGGACCGCTTCTGGCCCGGTCCCCTGACCCTCGTCCTGCCCTGCACCGAGGTCATCGGGTCCCACGTCAACGCCGGGCATCCCACCGTCGCGGTGCGGGCTCCGCTGCATGCCGTCGCGCGTCGGCTGATCGAGGCCGTCGGGCGGCCGCTCGTCGCGCCCAGCGCCAATCGCAGCGGGCACGTCTCGCCGACCACCGCGGCGCACGTGGTCGGTGAATTCCCCGATTCGTCCTTCCCCGTCCTCGACGGTGGTCCTTCCGCGCACGGAATCGAGTCGACGGTGCTTTCGCTCGCTCGTGACGTCCCGGTGGTGCTGCGCCCCGGTGCGGTCACCCTCAACCAGCTTCGCGAGGAGCTCGATCGCGTCGAGTGCCCGGTCATCGGGGAGCAGGTCGCGGCGCCCGGCACCTCGCCCCGGCACTACGCACCCGAAACGCCCGCGACCCTGGTCCGGACCGACGAACTCGACCAGGTCCTTTCCGAGAGCACGGTGCCGGCCGTGGTTCTGGCCTTCGGCGCCCGCGAGGCGTGGGGTGAGCACGCGGTCGTCGAGATGCCCGAGGATCCCGAGGGATACGCGCACGCGCTCTATGATTCGCTGCGTCGCGCCGACGCGCTCGAACGACGGGTGATCCTCGTCGAGCGTCCACCGCTGCAGGGCGGCCTCTGGCGGGCGATCAACGATCGCCTGCGTCGCGCCTGCGTCGAGCGGGTCTGAAGTGCCTGGGCGTCTTCGCCTCGATCACTGCATCGGGATCTTCACGTCCTGCTCGCGACCGCACTGGATCGCGGCGTCGTAGCCGGCGTCGGCATGTCGCAGGATGCCCATCATCGGATCGTTGGTGAGGACGCGCTGGAGCCGCTTCGCCGCGGCCTCGGTACCGTCGGCGACGCAGACCTGTCCGGCATGCTGACTGAACCCGATCCCGACGCCGCCGCCGTGGTGGAAGCTCACCCAGCTGGCGCCGGAGGCGATGTTGGTCGCGAAGTTCAGGATCGGCCAGTCGCTCACCGCATCGGTGCCGTCGAGCATGCCTTCGGTCTCGCGGTTGGGGCTGGCCACGCTGCCGCAGTCGAGGTGATCGCGTCCGATGACCAGCGGTGCCTTCACCCGACCGGTGCGGACCAGTTCGTTGAAGAGGATGCCGGCCTTGTCCCGCTCGCCGAGGCCGAACCAGCAGATCCGGCAGGGGAGGCCCTGGTAGGCGACGCGCTTCTGCGCCATGGTGAGCCAGCGGTGCAGGGAGGCGTCCTCGGGGAACAGTTCCATGAGGGCCTCGTCGGTCACCCGGATGTCCTCGGGATCACCCGAGAGCGCGGCCCATCGGAAGGGACCACGTCCGAGGCAGAACTGCGGCCGGATGTAGGCGGGCACGAAGCCCGGGAACGCGAAGGCGTCGGCGAAGCCGTTGTCGAGCGCCCGCTGGCGGATGTTGTTGCCGTAGTCGAAGGTCTTCGCTCCGGCCTTCTGGAGGTCGACCATCAGGCGGACGTGTTCCTCCATGGTGTCCACCGAACGACGGACGTAGTCGTCGGGGTCCCGGTCCCTGAGCACGTCGGCCTCCTCGCGTGACATGTCGACCGGGTAGTAGCCGAGCAGCGGGTCGTGGGCCGAGGTCTGGTCGGTGAGGGTGTCGGGGGTGATGCCCCGTTCCTTCAGTCGGCGGAGGAGCTCCACCGCGTTGCCGAGATATCCGATCGACAGCGCCTTCCTCTCGTCACGATAGGCGAGCGCACGGTCGATGGCGGTGTCGAGATCGTGTTCGATCTCGTCGAGGTAGCGGTCGTGCACCCGCTTCTCGAGCCGCTCGAGGCAGGTGTCCGCCATGAGGCAGGTGCCCTCGTTCATGGTGACCGCGAGCGGCTGGGCGCCGCCCATGCCACCGCAACCGGCGGTCACGTTGAGGGTGCCGGCGAGCGTGCCGCCGAAGTGCTGGCGGGCGCATTCCGCGTAGGTCTCGTAGGTGCCCTGGAGGATGCCCTGGGTTCCGATGTAGATCCACGACCCCGCGGTCATCTGGCCGTACATCATGAGGCCCTTCGCGGAGAGCTCGTCGAAGTGCTCCTGCGTCGCCCAGTGGGGGACGAGGTTCGAGTTCGCGATCATCACCCTTGGTGCGTCCTCGTGGGTGCGGACGACTCCGACCGGCTTTCCGGACTGGACCAGGAGGGTCTCGTCGACCTCGAGCTCCTTCAGGGAGTCGACGATCGCATCGAAGGCCTCCCAGCTGCGTGCCGCCCGGCCACGGCCACCGTAGACGACGAGGTCCTCGGGGCGCTCGGCGACCTCGGGGTCGAGATTGTTCATCAGCATGCGCAAAGCGGCCTCCGCTCCCCAGCTCTTGCAGGAGAGTTCGGTGCCGCGGGGCGCCTGGATCGTTCGGACGTCGGTCTGTGGGGTGCTCATGCACCCATTCTAGCCACCATCAGAGGGTGCCAGAAGCGATCAATTCGGCGATCCGTGCGATATCCGGCGAGGGCGCCCGATCCTGGGCCAGCGGCGGCACCACCTTGCGGACGTGCTCGACGATCTGCTCGACTCCGGGGCCCGACTTCAGCGGTCTCTGGTGTTCCATCGCCTCGGCCATCACCAGCAGCTCGATGGCGATCACGTCCCTTGCCAGCGAGATGGCGTGTCGGGCGAGGAGGGCGGAGGTCGCCCCCATCGAGTTGTAGTCCTCGATGCCCGCGGAAGTGGGGACGTTCCCGACGCTCGCGGGGTTCGCGATGGTCTGGAGCTCGTTGCAGAGCGCGGCAGCGGTGTACTGGGCGATCATGTACCCCGAATGAAGTCCGGGCTCCGGGGCGAGGTAGTGGGTCACGGGATTCTCGGTGTCGTGGCCGGAAAGCACCCAGTAGACCCTGCGTTCGGCGATACCGGCGAGGTGGACGAGGGGGATGCGCAGGGTGTCGAGCGCGATCGCGAGGGGCATCCCGTGGAAGTTGCCGCCGGAGAGGATGTCACCGTCGTCTGGGAAGACCAGGGGATTGTCGGTCACCGCTCCGAGTTCCCGTTCGATGACGAGGGCGACCGCCTCGATCGAATCGATCGCAGCCCCGAGGACCTGCGGCGCCGCTCGCAGGCAGTAGGGGTCCTGCACCCGGGGATCGTCCTCCTCGTGCGCGACCACGATCTCGCTGCCCTCGAGCAGTTCGAGGGCACGTCGGGCCACCAGCATCTGCCCGGGCTGGCAGCGCACCTCGTGGATGCGAGGGTCGTATGGACCGTGCGACGCGCGGCAGGCGTCGAGACTGAGGGCGGTCCCGCCGATCGCGGCATTGCACAGGATGCGGGCATCGTGGATGCAGAGCGCACCGCTCGCAGCCATCAGGTGCGTGCCGTTGAGGAGCGCGAGGCCTTCCTTCGCCTCGAGGACGATCGGCTCCAGTCCGCGTTCGGCGAGGAGGTCCGCGGTGGTCTGCTCCCGGCCTTCCGAGAAGCAGGTGCCTTCACCGATGAGGCAGAGGG
>Ga0163109_10003470_pt1 | contig 12055 bp, 4 predicted proteins | sample CRUFie1St13metaG_FD_108704 | JGI IMG/M metagenome (GOLD analysis project Ga0163109, IMG submission 108704) | Marine microbial communities from the Costa Rica Dome - CRUD Field 142mm St13 metaG | ecosystem: Environmental > Aquatic > Marine > Oceanic > Photic zone | place: Costa Rica: the Eastern... | reverse complement strand
ATCAAACGAACATCTACTAATTTTAATATTTCTTCTTTTAATTCTTTCGATAACATCTTTTTACTACTACACACTCACTCAAATACCACACACATTCAATTCATTTTACTACTACTATTACCGCTTTTCGTCCTTGATCTTTACACACATGTTAAATAATATAACATTATTTATATTATTTAATAATTAAATTACCTACGTTTTGCACTTTTGCGTTTTGCACTTTTGCGCTTTGTACTTTTGCGTTTTGCACTTTTGCGTTTTGCACTTTTGCGTTTTGCACTTTTGCGTTTTGCACTTTTGCGTTTTGCACTTTTGCGTTTTTTATTTCTACGACTTTTTCTCCCTGATATACCCCCAGGGTACTTTTTTTCCATGGGCGTCTTGTTAATTGGATATGATGTAGTAGTTATATGCCCGTCGTACATTTTTGTCGGATAGTATCTTTTATTACCCATATTAAATGGGGTACCACTTTTCGCCAATTCTAAAAATCTTAGTTGGCCTTTTAATATTTTTTTTTTGTCTCTGGATGGCATTATAATATAATTAAAGAAAATTATTTACTTAAGGTCTTTTTTGCGTTCTTTGATCGTCTGCAAAAATTACGCTTTTTTCCTTTGGTATATTTACACCCTGCTTTACCACGACAACTTGCTGATCCTTTACCGCGACATCCCGCCGCATTTCTTTTAATTCTCTTTCTGTATGTTTTTCTTCGTGCTTTCAATGATTTACTGCGCTCACGAGTCATTGGAATTCTTTTGCGCCCTTTACCTAGACGTCCCTTCCTGCTCCTACGCACTTTGCTTCGGCGTGCCTTGCCACCTCGTTTCATCGTTCTACGTTTCATCGTTCTACGTGCCATTATAAATTACCTAAATATTATTTTTTTTATTTTACGCATTGTTTTTCTTTTCGGTTTTCTTTTCTTTTTATTTGATTTTTTTGCTCGCTTTGTTTTATTAGCTTTTCGTTTAGGCTTTTTTGCTTGTTTTTTTCCACCTTCTGCTTCTTCATCTTTGCCTTCTACTTGTTTTACCTCAATGCTAATAAACTCGTCTGCTATATTTTCGATATTTGTTTCATTTGTACTCTTATCAAAATAATTCATGGCATCATCTATAGACATATCTGCTTTACTTAGCAATTCGTTTAAATTTTTTGCTGCCTGCTTCGCTAGTTCTGCTTCTGACCGTGCAGCTTTTCCTCGCCATAATGCTTGAATTTTTGTTGCTGCTAGGCGTTCTTGGTCTGCTTTTTCTTGTGCTGCTAGGCGTTCTGCTGCCTGCTTCTCTTGTTCTTCTGCTTTCCGGTCTTCTTCTGCTTTCCGGTCTGCTTCTGCTTTCCGGTCTGCTTCTGCTTTCCGGCGTGCTGCTTCCTGCTTCGCTTGTTCTTCTTCTTCTGCTTTGCGTTCTGCTTCTTGTTGTTCCAATTTTATCCGTAATTTCTTAAATAATTTATTTGGTAATGTCTTTAAGTAAGGTTGATCTTCTAATTTTTTTATAGAAATATCATTATTTAATAATTTATTTATAAGATAATATTCTTGTTCTGGAATAAGTTTGGGGTTGCGATTACTAATCGAACTTATAATATTTGCTGGTAATTTTTGTCTCAGTTCTATTAATTTGTTATTGATTTCATCGTTACTCATAATAATATATAATTTATATAGATTATATAATTTATATATTTACTTAGTTCATTGTTAATTCAATCTTCCATATACCAGCATTTAATTGCGTACTATCAGCATTCAAATATGAATAATCCGTATTAGGGAACACCGATGACAATAATACTTGATTCAAGGTATTCGCAGCCCCATTTTGTAAATTCGCCTTAACATCTAAATACAACACCAACGTATCTCCTGATTTAAATGGCAATGGTCTAACTACATCCACATCATCCAAGTCCACAAATCTATCCATACCCGCCACCAACATCTGTTCATATATTGATTGCAACACCGAATTAGCACCACCATTTGTCAATCGAGGTGTTGTACTAAACTCAGGTACATTATATGACAAATCAGGAATATTTTTTGTCAATTTTCCAACCAATGTAGTTCCTAAATTTGCCGTTCCAGCAGTTCTACCATTTACACTAGCCACTATACTCTCATCATTTTGGATAAATGCCTGACCCAAAGGATGACCGGATAAATGCGTTGCAACAAATCTCAATAGCAATTCTCCTATAGAATTACCCATTGTATGCGATATTGGGGCTATGTACTCATTTCCATATTTCATCTTCACCTTCGCATAACTGACATCATGAACCATCTTTGCAGTACTTTCATTACACAATTCATTATGTATTTGATTCGCTATGGCATTCATAGATGCATCCACTCCTTTATAAAACAATGTTGAACCATCTGATATCCTAGCCAAACCACCCACACCATAATCACCCACACCCTGATTCTCACTATCATAATAAAATATGACATTTGGTACTCCTGCTGTAGGAACAATATACTCAACGAACGCCCCAGAGTTACCTTCAATCCCGACACGTTTAAATCCAGTAGTCAATTGTGTACCACTTACATCTGTATTCCATGTACCATTTTTACTTGCACTAAAAGATAATTTATGACCATTCATACTTGGATCGCTAACATCGAATCTATAATGCTTTCCTCGCTGTAATCTAAGTACTTTCGTCGCTTCATTATTTATAATAAACTGATTATTAGCAGATATTTTAACATTAAAACTATCAACTTCGTCGGCATAAAATAATCCCTGTTTCAATGTTGCAGCAGTTAAACTTGGTACCCTATTAGTATGAGTATTGAATACGTAATCAGGTGTATAAATTTGTCCAGAAACATCTTCACCATATACAGTCGCCATTAAACCACTGATATCGAACAGCACGGGAATATGAATGACTAATGGATTTTCAGATACCATAAGAGAGCCAAACATGAATGTATAACCCAAATAACTAACCTTTGCACCATCAGGATATTCTGTTAATCCATCAATCGCCGGAGAAACTATTGTTTTACCTTGTTGATAGGTAAAGGTGTATTCTGTGACACCAAAATTAATTTTTGCATTTTCATAAGGTTCCAATGGAATATAAATGGTTTCGTCTGATGGTATAGAAGGCAAAGAAACCGAACTATCCGATTGAAATACACGCATCTTCGGTCTTACACTACGTTTAAAAGAATCACTGAAGGCCAATAACTCTGGGTCAACCATAATACCTTCTGTACGTAAATTTAAATTTGTATCAATTGTTTTTATTCTGTTTAACATCTCCTTCACAAAATGCTTTGTGCGATTACGTTTTTTACCATCGCTATCATCATTTACATTTTTAACAGAATATTGCAAATCTTTAATATAATAATATCCATTACTATCACGTGTAATGTTATTTGGTACCAAATTCTCAGCATTTGCAATCAAAGTTGAACTTGTTATACCAGAATCTGCCAAGTTTACAGCGGATATATCAGGATATGTAAAATCAACTATAGTATTTCCATATTTATCATATAAATGAGTGTTTAAATCGGCTTGTTTTCTATATTTTAGACCTACAGAACTCAATTGAACAACATCAGCACCACTATAACTAAGTTTTAAATTTCCAGAAGAATCAACCACCGCCGAGTAAACTGTACGCGTTTCATTATCAACTTGCAGATCAAATTCAAGGTTATCCACCAGGGAGTTATACGACAAATCTTCTGTAAAACTAAATAATAATGTATTGTTCGATGGGTCAAGTGAATATATATTTGTCTCACCCGCGTTAATACCTTTGTATGGAGAACCAACTATTAAATTATTGCTTGTTGTGGCCATAGAAAATCCAAATTTCTCATCTAAGTCGTCACCAATGAAAACATGTTGTTTTTCCCAATGCGTCGTTCTATCTTTAAATACAAATACTTTTCCTTTGTTACTTGCATCTATTGCCGAAATATAAATTTTATCACCCATGTTTACTACTTTGTGACCAAAATTAACATTATCTTGACCAGTAAAATAAGCTAGTAAAGACCAATTGTTATCAGTATTATGAGTATACAAATAAACCTTATTTTCACCCGGTGCACCAATCAATAAAGTTACTCTTGAATCATCATCATACATTGATATAGATTGACCATATCGACTTGTATCACTTGTACCCACTAGCGTAGTGTTTGAATCATTTGCACTCCAAGAACTATCATATTTAAATATTCTTACGCTACCCTTTTCGTTACCACTAGGATCTTTTTTATATGAAACAGCAGCATAGTTTTTATGAATCGTTACATCATTTCCAAATGATCCATTATCGTACTCTCCCACTAAACTATGTTCTAGCGCCCAATTGTTGCCTGTTTGCTTATAAATATAAACCTTTCCATTTTTCAATTTACTATTTGCATTTTTATCAATTGCACTAACGATCAACTTATCGCTATTATAATCCATTGCATATCCAAATAAATCATTTTCCAATTCACCTTCAATGTATCCATTAGTTGCATTAGTTCCATTTCTTAACTCAAAATTCTCACCACTTAATGAATATACATAAACCCTTCCTTTATTACTTTGTCTTTTATGATCACTTACTAATAAAACATCATCTTGCATCAAAACATTAAATCCAAATTTCATACCGGATTGATCTATTATTTGGCTTTGTTCTCCCCAGGTATTACTACTATATTTTATTATATTAACTGAGTTGGCATTCATATTTGAAGATACCGCATAGTTACCACAAATATCAACACTATAACCATAAGTTCTGTTATTAGCAGCTCCATCAAAACTTTTACTAACAACCAAATTGGTACTTGTTTCAACTGGCCCTTTTGTTGGAGGAAATTGAGGAATAGGTGGTCCTACCAAATTAGACACTGTATTATTTGAAAAACTTGCCATATCGCTGTATAATAAAACAGAATTAACCGTCATTGATCCTCCCATAGATGCTAAATTTCCAAAATAATACAATGTTTGTGGGGCACTTTCTCCAACTGTTAATTTTAAATATGCACCAGGATGTCCAGGAGTACCACTAATATCTACACCATCTGTATATGCTGTACCAGCATCCTGTGTCAATCCTATATTAAATTGATATCCTGATAAATCCGTATCACTAAGATCAAAAACATAACTATTATTTTTTACCAAGTTTAATGATTTTTTATTCACACCATCAATATTATAACTTAATGTACCCAAATCAGTTTGAATTACATTTAAATCTGCATTATTTGATAAATCAACATGTGCAGTGTCATAATCTTTATTATCATAAACAAATATATTTTCACCACCCATATATCCATGATAATAACACCAAACACTTACTTCGCCAAAATCTCCTGATACAGTAATTTCTATATCACCATCATAAAAATAATAAGTTCCATCGGCAGTACTACTATTAACTACTCTATTAAAACTACTGTCATATACAGGATAATCTGCTACTTGAAATTGTGCATACATAGAACCGTGTGATGTACAAAAATAATACAAATTACCAGTAAAATTTGCAGGAATGGTCATCGTTGCTACAGAACCTGTTCCCACAATACCATTTTGGTGTGTTCCTACTCCTGTCATTGTAACAGTTTGAGATGCTTGTTTATATCCCCGGTCACTAACATAGAATGGGTGTGAGCCACTAATATTGTCAGCTTCAAAATTGTAAATATTGCCAGGAATAAATTCATATGTTGATATATCGATTGCATTTCCACCTATAGTAAAGGTATAATAAGGTGATGCAAACGCTCCACCAGAAACCTTTATGGTAATTGTTTGCTGCCTGGCAGTAGCTCCCAAAGGTTTGTAAAATATGTTTGCTTCTTTACCAGAATTTAAAACAGCGATAGGATGTGATGCAGATACATCTCGCAATATATATGTTCCATTTTTCAATGCAAATTTTTGATTCTGCACGTGTGTTTGTAAATCATTAAACACATATTTATTACCACCATTATTAATAATATTTACACTAGCATCGCTTAAAAGAGGTAAATCTCTATGCTGAAATAAATCTTTTCCCCCCATATAACCATCATTAAATCCATAAACACTTACTTCACCAAAATCATCTAATACATTTATGGACACATCACCATAAAAGAAATCATAAGTATCGTTTGCACTAGTATCTGTAACTGCTTTCGACGATTTTTTCGCATTATCACCAGAATAAGTTATTTTACTTGTTTTTCCACTATTTAAAATGGCGATTGGATGATCTTGAGGTACATTTTTAAGTACATATGTTTGTCCGGTATAAAGTGAAATTTTTTGGTTACTATTGTAACTATTTCCATCATTAAATATATATCGGTTTACTTCACCAACTTGTTGCAAAGATACAACCATATTTGTCTCTGATGAGTTTATGGCTCCATTAACAGAACGAATACGTTTGTTTGAATCTACTGGTAGATTATAACTTAAATTTACAATATCTTCATAAGCAATATTGTTTTGTAGATTAATAAGTAGTCTGTTTTTTTCAGGACGTTTATCATGTGCAATACTTTCGACAGTGTTTATTTTTGAAAATAAATTTTTTGTTGTTACATTAACAGAAAACGAGGACTCATCTAGTGTATGCATATTTAATCCAGTATTACCTTTTAATACAATTTGTTTTGGATTATTATCATCTACCACCAGGCTAGCAAGGGTTAATGGTGTTAATTGAATAAATTTCGTGTCAACCGAGTGATTACTTAATTTCTGTAGTGTTTTATTTGTTGTAGTTTTGATATTGTTCGCCGGTGTTACTGAATTTTTCTCATAAGTTAAATAATATAATTCTCCTCCCAGTAATGGGGACTCAAATCCTAATTCAACTTTATTGCTTGTATTTGTTAAACTTACATAACTGATGTCTTGAACACTACCAAGTGAACTAACTACAGAAAACTTATTTTTATCTATATTTGCATTATTATCGGTAAAAAGATTGTCAGAAAGATCCATTAAAATTTTCAGTCCTGAGTTATCAGTTACTACAGATATCGGCATAATATCACTAGAAGATGTAGTAAAACTATTCAAATTACTATCATCTTCACCAGTAACATTTTTCTCTTGATAAAAATTTTTGATATAAGTAACTGTAAGATTATCAACTGAATTAATATCTTGCTCCAAATCTAATATAAGTGACGCATTGGAAACAGAAACTGAATTTATTTTTTTATCTACACCACTAATATCGACCCTGAAATCATTCGGGTCTATATTATTATTTGTTTTGAGTTGTTTGTCAAAGGTAATTTTAACGTTACTATTATCTAAGACAATTGGGCCCTGATATATAGGTGAATTAATATCAGTCATTATAAAATATACGAATATTAAATATTTAAAATTATAATTTAAAAATATTAAATCAATTCTTTAAGTCTTATTGTAACCATCCACACACCAGCGTTTAGCTGACCAGTTTCATCATTCATGTAAGGAAACGAACTCTGTGGAAAAATATCTTTCATTTGAACACCCAGAGCTTCACTTGGTCTATCACCGTCATTAAGTAAATTAACTCTTCCGTCTATATATAAAACTATATTATCATTTGGTAATAATGGAAACGGTCTAGCTACGCTACTAGGTACACCAATTCTAGCTCTTTGCTGTAATAAAATTTGACTGTATATGGAATATAATACGTCATTATACTCTCCTTCTGTAGCACCAACCGATAAATTTCGCAACAAGCTAGCAACTAAATTTTCAACAACCCTTGCTTGTCCTGGTCCACTTCCATTTATATCGTCAATAAATTGCGTATCATTTTTGATGAACGCTTGTCCTAATGGATGACCCGTTAAATGTGTAGCAACATATCTTAAAAATATATCCCCAAGACTATTTCCACCTATACTTGTAATTGGCTCTAAATATTCAATACCATTTCTAGTTTGAACATAACCAAAACTGATATCAATCTGTGGCGTACCATCAGAATTCAATAACTTATTTCCATCATCATCAAATTTAATTGTACCCCAACTAACATCGTGAACTATTTTAGAAGTAGAAAACGTGGTTAAATCACTTTTAAAGGCATCTTTAAATGCATTCATTGATGCATCTGTACCACGCATAAAAAGTGCTTCTTTTTCACCGACGTTTATTTTTCCACCCATTCCAGGATTACTTGAACCATAATAATATATAGTACCACTTGTAGCTTGATAAACAACAAAATCACTACCTGGTAACTTATTAGGTACTTGTACAGTAATTCTTGGTGGATTAGATGATTCGGTTATTCCAGTAGTAAAATCAATACTATTATTATCACTATGTTTTCCATCTGTAACTTTACTAAATTTAAACGCGGGTTCAATAGCTGTATTGTAAGATAAATCAAATGTATATGTAATTCCACTTTTGAAAAACAATTCTTTATTAACATCCCCGTCAATAGCATATTTTTTCTCACCATCTACATCAACTATTGTTACTGTAAATGTTGAACGCGCTCTTTTAAAGAAAAATGCGTCTTTAAACATGTCAGCAGATAAAAAGTTACATCTTAAATTAAATCTATGACGATGTTCATAAAAAGGATCTAACGAAGGTTTTGTTGTCGTATCTTCCACTTTCATCACACCATTTACTGTAAATAGCACTGGTATATGAATCACTGCGGGTTCAGCTTGTACTGCTACAGAACCGAAAATAATTAAATGACCGCCTACATTAACCGTTTCACCATCATCAAAGGTGTCTCTAAATTCACCATCCGGCATTAGTAAAGAAGGTACTACAATAGTCTTTAAAATTCCCTGTATTTTTCGTTTTGAAAATCGATAGTCAATACCAACAACTCGAATTGTACACGATTGATTTTCTTGAATGGGAACATAAATAGTTTCTTCTTCTTTAACATCCTGTGTTTTAATAATAACATCTGTTGGGAAGATACGGATACTTTGTTTGATTTTTTTCTCTACTGCTTCGGGGAATGCTAAAACTTCTTTCTTGATGACAGCACCCTTATTTTTTTCAAATTTTACTGTTGATGTTTGTGTTACAGTAGTTAAACGTTCGATAATCTTAGTAACAAATGCAACCGTTCTATTACGTTTTTTCTCATCGTTATCATTTTCTACTTCTTTAATACTGACATCGGCTGCAATTTCAAAAACACCACTTTCATTTGCCGATATATCTGCTGCAATAATATCATTTGTTACTGAATTCAATGATGCATCTGCAATACCAGAATTTTCAACAGTAGCTACAACAAGCACGGGTTCTGGTAAATTAATATTATTATTTACTTTCTTATCGAAAAATGAATCTGTTCTAATATCAGCTCCTATTTGAAAATCTACAGTTGATGGTTTAATATAGGTAACATGCATTTTCTGTGGCCAACTAGGCGTGTCTTCTAATATTCGGTTAAATAAATTTATTTCAATATTGCCTAATTCAGTCAGTACAACAGAAGAAAAATCAATAATTTGATCATTTAATTTAACTCTAAAATCTTGTTTTCTGGGAGTACCTTTAATTATTTCCGGAGAGAAATATAATATTAATTTCTTAGGGTCATTTTCATTTAAATCAATTTTAACGATTACAGGTTTTTCTGGAATACCGGGATCAAACAATTCAGGAAGTCTATCTGTAAATTCAACATTTTGTTTTATCAGTGGTGATTGTACTGTATTATCCCATCCATTAATTATTTCATTTGTACTAGCATCTGTTGTGTTTCCAATTCCATATCCTCTTACTGTCATTCTCCCTCCTCCAGGTAAATAATGATTAGCTACACTAAAAGAAGGACCCATTAAATCTTTAAAATTACTTTTCCATTCCATCATATAATTCGGGTCAGTTTCAGCTATACCATAACCTTGATAAGTCCACGCGTTTTGACGGCCGTGAAAATTAGCACCATTATACCATTCAGCATAATAACTAAATTGGTCAAGTGTTCCAACATAACCCGGTGCAGAAGAACGAGATACAAAATCAAAGGGGCCAGGAAAACTTTGTTCATATAAAACAGGATATCCATGAAAAATTGGTTTACTACCATAATCCTTATGCGTCAAAACATTCCATTCATAATATTGTTTTTTCTTACCTTCTTCAGGAATCAAACTAAATAATATGTGACCTTTGTTAAAATACGAATCTGCATCTGCTGCCCAGAAATACAATTCCATTTTAGGGTCTAATATTTCGAGCATATCAGTATAAGTATAGCGCAAAATATTATCACGACCATCGTGTGCTAAAAAACCACTAGAATTACTAGATTTAATATTTGAAGATGAGCCCATAGAATCATTTGACCCGCGCAATTGCGCAGTTTTGTATGAACCTCCCTCATTGTAAAATTGATGGAAACAAGAAAAACCAGCCAACATACCAAAAGAAAGATAATAATTACTAATTGATGGGAAATAAACAGGATAAACATTACCATCACCAGGAGAATTCATTTCAATATTACTCCAAAAAGATGGACTAAAATTACTACCTAATGACAACCAACTAGATGTTACAAAAGTATCAAATTTGTAATGTCTATCCTGTGTTACACCACTCATATCTGGTGGCCATACAAAATCATTACCACCAGGTGTAATTACCATTCTTTTATAAATCTTCTGACGTTTGGGGTATGTAGGTGATACAACATAAACGTGTAATAAATTATTTTGTGTTATATTACTGGAAGAATATGATTGGAAATTGGCAGTTATGTCATCACTTGCAGTTGTTCCTGTTGAGGTGAGAACATTCCATTTGAACCAATCCACACCAGCATTTAAGCTAAAAAACAAATGTAGTTCCTTCATTACACCTTGTTTAACATAAATTACTTTAACCCTTACATCATTCATGTTCCATCCTCCATTTGCAATTTGTCTTTCAGTAATCCATAAAATATCTTTTGTAGTTGTAATACCTACTTCACCAGACGCGAAATTAGTTGAGTTATTATTTGCACTACTCCAAAAGTTACCACACGCATGATGATAACCGTTTCTAACTGCTTTTGCGTCAGTATTCCATTTCAATGCTAATACCGCGTAAGATATATCGGTGATATAATGTTTAGATGCGACATTTACATCACTCTCGCCAACAAAATCAAGCATAGGAACGCGAAAACCTAATTCTAACCCTAAGGGACCCAATGTTATTGTTCCCTGTGAATTTGGATCTACTGGTTGAATTACTATTTCACTCTGTAGCTCATATTCTGAGTTATTACTAATATCAATTGATTCGAGTGGTGCAGTTGGTGTTCTATCTACATCTTTTAATTTAAAAAAGAAGTTTTCATCAGGTGTATATGTCAATTTTACAACATCATTTTTAAATATTATATCTTCGTAGTATAATTTTACCACGTTACTATTTTCAGGTACATCTACAACCGCTATTTCATTTACTTTATTATTGACCTTTAATTCGAAACTATTATTTTTTATATACCTGCTTAGTCTTAGGAAATTCTTAGTAAATGTCAGTTCAATTAACCTAACGTTTTTCTGATTTTCTACTGTTTTTACTACTGCCGAAGATAAAATTGCTGTAACGCCAGCATTATTTTCTACGACGTAGTTTTCAAATGAGGTCTGAATGTTTCCCAGGTAATCCATTATATTTCTAGTACCTGCTGTATATTTTTGAGCATAACTTAAAGTTACTACTTCATTTATTACTATTGTATTATTTAAGTTCAAAATAAGTATATTAGACTCGTATTTTAATGTATTAACTGGGTTTATCACATTATCATGTTTCACAATAAAATCTTCTGGATTCAAATCTAAACCAAATTTCAATTCTTCATCGAAATAAACAACTATTTGTTGATGATTTGTGTTATGTACTACTGCTTTTGAAACTGCTGGTGCACTTGTATCTGTTATTCGTGGCATAGGATATGTTCCAGTATACGTTTCCCATTGATATCTTTTCTTTATACCGGTAGTTGTTCCAGATGTACCATCTGGATATTGATAATAAATAGATTCTCCTTTTAT